>ERZ761602.52-NODE-52-length-263794-cov-46.364011_pt1 | contig 263794 bp, 228 predicted proteins | sample MGYA00512165_ERZ761602 | MGnify/ENA primary metagenome ERZ761602 (study PRJEB28899, sample SAMN02445085) | bioreactor sludge metagenome | biome: EBPR sludge; isolation source: Thorneside wastewater treatment plant | place: Australia: Brisbane, Thorneside... | reverse complement strand
TACCTTTACCTCAAGCTCAGACAGGAATCACTCCTGCGGATCTGAAAGAGAGCCACAATATTTCAGGTAGCTCCGCGCGTTCGCGTGCAAGGGATCGCCCGGCTGATTCAGGCGAATCAGGAAACCCGTGTCGCACAGGACACCCACGCTGGCGGCTTCCTTAGGCATGGGCGGCTCCCCGTATCTCCTCCAACCACGCCTCGGCATCCGGGATCGCTTCCCAAGCCGGGGCCGCCTTCCGCAGCAGCCCGTCGAGATACGACTCGGAGTATTCCGGGTTGTGGTCGAGCAGCTCGATGAAGGTCAGCGAATTCCGGTCCATCTCGAAGGTCCGCAGGTTCTGCCGCCCGGCGGCGCGGAGTCCGAAGCTCCGGTAAAGCAGGTTCGCGTCGGCGTTCTTCAGGAACTCCTTCTCCGTGGCGATCCGCAGGACGCCGAACTCCTTCGTGTCGAGGTGGATGTTGGGCGAGCTCTTTCCGCCCGCATCGACGAGTTCGCCGTAAAGGTAGAACTTGGCGTCCACCCAGAGCTTCTCGTCGCGTTCGTAGCGGGTCGTCCGGTCGATCCGCAAGCGGCTCCCGTTGGCGCTGAGGGTCACGACGTAGTCCTTCTCCACTGCGAGACGCTGGAGCTTTTCGACGGCGGCGGCGCTGCGCTCGTGGAGAAAGTCGATCCCGCCTCCGGCCTCGACTTGGGCGAGGACCGCCCCGAACCCGATCACCGTCTGCATCAGGGTGCGGAAGCGGTGCCTCACCGAACCCTCCGCGATCTCGTAGCTGATCAGGGGTCGCTGGGCGCGGCGGACTCCGGGAAAGAGGAGGTCGCCCGCCTGTTCGAGGACTTCGCGGATCTCGTCGATGTCCACCAGCTCGGGCGAGAGCGTCCGTGCCCCCACCCGGCCCTCGACCTTGATTTCGATTTCGCCAAGGGCGTCCATTCTGTTGGTAACGGTAACGGGAAAGGTTCCTCTCGCAGCATTCAGGTTTTAGATTCGAAGACTGTCACATTGCCAGACTGATACTCGGTCGCGACGAAATTCTTGAACGGGCAACGAACCGGAGTTGACAAAAGTTGACAGACATGTCAAACTCAGCGCGCCCTCGAACCCATGGACAAACGACTGAACGCCATCAAGCTGGAAGCGGCCGCCGCTGATCGCGGGATCAACCAGACGATGATCGCCGAGGCGCTCGGCGTGACGCGAGCCGCCGTCTCGAAGTGGTTCAAGGGGAAGTCCTTCCCCCGACCCGCCGAGTTGCTGAAGCTGGGGCGTCTCCTCGAACTGCGGCACGACGAACTGGTCGAGCGCCTTGTCCCGCGCGAAGAGCCATTGGTTGCCTTCCGCAAGCGGGCCTCGTGCAAAACCACGGAGGCACATCAGGAGCGGGCGCAGAACATGGGGCGTTTCCTTCGACCTCTCGTCGAATTCCTGGATGTCGACCAGTTCATCGGCCCGCCGAGCCTTAAGAATCCCTCGTGTGACTACTCCTACCTGCAGAACCTTGCGGCCAAGATTCGGCGGGATCTCGACATTGCGGAACGGGCTCCGTTTGATTTTACGAAACTGATCGGCCTTTTCCACGAATACCAGGCGATCATCATTCCGACGCTCTGGGGGCACAAGTCGAAGCACGAGAATGCCATCCACATTCACCTCCCGGAGACGCAGACTACATGGATCTACCTGAATCTCGACGTCGAGATTCACGACTTCAAATTTTGGATGGCCCACGAGCTGGGGCACGTCATGACGCTCGACCTGCTCCGCGAGGGCAAGACCGAGGAGGCGGAGGATTTTGCCGACGCCTTCGCCGGTGCACTCCTCTTCCCGGAGCCTCTCGCCGGGCTCGCTCTCGCCGACTACGGAAAGGCGGCCGACGATCAAGGGCGTCTCGACGTTCTTGGAGATTGGGCGGAGAGGCACACGATCTCTCCCTTCTCCGTTCATCGGGAAATTGAGAAATACGCCCTCGCCAACGATGTCGCCTTCGCGCCTCTGCCGGGGCCGCTCCTCCATCCCTACATCGCAGCGTTCAACAAAGCCTACAAGACGGTCAGCGCGACACTTTTCGACGACTCGAATCCGTCGGCGGATCACTTCATGCGACTTGCCCAGGAGAGTTTCGACACCAAGATCTACAGCGCCCTCGGACACTATGTTCGCGAACGCGACCCTGGCCCCGGCGTGATCGCCACCATTCTCGGAGTCACCCCCATGGATGCCAGAGCCTATCTGGACGCATTCGCCGTGTAAGCTGGCATCGGGAGGAGACACCATGGCGCAGACGAAAATCTTGGTGGATTCCAACAGCTACTTCCGCCTCGCGCAGAACATTCACCCGCTCCTCTGCCAACCGTTCGGGTCGGCAGAATATACTCTCTACATCCACGCCGACCTGAACGCGGAATTCAAGTTCAGCTCCCGGCTCAAAAATAAATTTCATTGGGTTTCCGAATCCGAATATGCCGCGAACCGAAGTCGGTCGATCAATCTCAGCAAGACGCAAAAGAAGGAGATCGAGGAAACCTATGGCTACCTCATTGCGCATGTGCAGGATGAGTTCCTGACACCTCGCGGCAAGGGTCCATCGCCCATCGACACCCGGATCATCTCAACCGCCCTGGTCCTCGGCATACGCGTGGTGACCGACGATCGCGACATGATTGAACTCGCACAAGCGTACGACGTTCACCACCTCACGAGTCTGGAGCTGATGAAGCGCATGCTCGACGAGGGGCACATCACCCGGGAGAAGGTCGATCTAGTCGTGGAACAGTGGATCTACGATAACGACACGCCGCACCGAGAATGGAGGACGGAGTTCGAGCGGATTTTCGGGCGAAAAGCCCCAAAATGACCGTCCCCTCCCCGCGACGGAAGAATCCTCGAAAACGATCCGCCCGAGCCGGAGACATCCGTCTCTCATTGTCCGATCTCTACAATCCGGCAAGAGAGCGGATTTTTGCGATCGATGCCTCGGTCGAATCTGTCTCAAAGAAGTTTGGGCCGGAACCGTGGAACGCAGCGCCGATATCCTTTTGCTGACGCGTGACGTCTTCCAGTGTCCATTCCTTGGCCTCCTTTCGAACTTTCGCACGACGGTCCAGATACTGGTCCAAAATGAGCTCCGCGGGAGGATTGTGAAAGATCAGGAACACATCGTGCCCGAAGTTGAGACGGCTCCTGAAAAAGGCCTCCTGAATCTTCCGGCGCCAAAACTCCGTATGCACGATCACCCCTTCGACAAGGACATGTTTGAAGTCGCCATTTCTCGGAAGCAGTTTCTCTTCGAGATACTCCATTAGGGCAAAATCCGGCGAGTAAAAATGCACTTCATTGTTTGGCAGAACCTTGTTGAGCAAATGGGGATTCCACGCATGCTTCGCTTTTGGAAAATAGGTAGTGTTCAAGTGTCGGGTGAGGTCATCACCTTTGACATGAGCGAAATTTTCTCCCAGCACATCAGTAAGATGGGATTTTCCCGCCCCCGAAATTCCGCCGATCAAAAACAAAGCCATACCTAAGGGAAAAAATCGTTCTTCTGACCAGTGAGTTCGGTTTGTCGCTTCAAACCCCCAACTCCGGCAGCCCATTGACGATCTTCATCGTCTCCAAGCTCACCGTAACCACCCGCAGGAACAATTCCAGCGGATATTTCGGGTTGCCCATGGTCTCGGTGGCCCATTGGTTGGCGTCGTTGACGATGCCGCTGGCCTTGTCGGTGGTGACGGACTGGCGCTCCATGACCCATTCGAGGGCGGGCTTGCCGTTGACGACGTAGCCGTAGGCTTCGAGGGGGATGTCGCGGATGGTGATGCGCTCGTTGTAGATCACGGTGGTCTTGTCGGGGACGCTCTTGTTGGTCTGGGGATCGCGGGTCTTGGCGAAGCGCATCTTCACGACTCGGTAGTCGGAGGGGGAGTTGAGAGCCGACTTGCCGCTGTCCACGTTGACGCCCGGATACATCGCGACAGTCTCGTAGTTCAGGTGCCAATGGGCGAGGTCGCGTCCGGCTTGGGAGAAGGCGCGGAAGTCGGCGAAGGTCTTCACCGCCGGGATGCGGGGCAGCTCCTTGCCGAGGTTGTCGGCGTAGCGGCTGCGGTAGCCGGGGGAATGGAGCAGGCCGTAGATGTAGTAGAAGAGATCCTCCTTCGTGATCGTCTCGCCCTCGCCCGGCGCGGGATAGGCGGATTGGAAATGGGCGAGGCCCGCGTCGGTAATGGCGTCGCGACGGGTGTGGGGTGTGGGTTCCGTGGACTTGCCGAAGAGGTCGCCGTCTTCGCCTTCAGTTGGTTTGTCGTAGAGGTAGAGAGGGAAATATTGCGATCCGACCATATCGACGGCGTGAAGACTGGCGACGTGATCTGTGATGAAAACCGAAAATTCGCTTCTCGACTCCGATGAGGAGAAACCCAAAGCGATGTTCTCCATATCTTGCTCCGGGAAAAACCGAGGCATCTGAAGAACCATTTCATTGAGGTTGCGGTCGAAATAGAGCCATTGCTTGCTGAAAGGACGGTAAAGCCCCTTCACCAAACGACTTCCCTTGAAGGCGAACTTTGTACTTTTCGAAAGCTCCTGCTTGAGGCCGCGTGTCCATTTGATTTTTGAAGAGTCGGTATTGATGAATCCATCGACTTCCGCCTCGCGCTCCTTCTTGCCCAATCCAGCGTGCGCAGCGTCGAACCGGTCCACTTCGGCGTTGTAGAAATCGATCATGCGCTTCATGTTCGCTTCGACGGCGGTCTTGGATGCGTTGTAGCACCATGCGTCGCGATTGGTGACGACGCCGAGGGAGAAGTTCTCGAACATTTTCAGTCCGTCGCCCTTCTTGTCGCCGAGCACGATGAAGCCGGAGAAGCTCCCGTCGCGCTGCTTCAGCCAGTCGGCGTTCGCGTTCGGTTGAATGGCCCGCCACATCCCGGCGTCACGAACGCCGTCGATGCTCTGGAAGATCCGGATTCGTTCCAGCTTCTCCTCCCGGCTCAAGTAGTCCCCGATGTCGTGGAAATGGATTTGCGCCGGCTGACCTGACAGGGTTGAGTCGGCGACCTTACCCTGTTGAATCGGTGGCTTCTTGACGAGGAAGGTGATGGCGATGGGGGCTCGGCTGCCAAGTCCAAACACGTTGTCCTTTTCCTTTCGTCGAAGTTCACCCGAAGTTCGAGCATTACCCCGGAGATGGGCAACGTGGACACTCGTGAACTCTTCCGCGAGGCACCTCCTCAGCCCGTCCGTCGTTCCCACTTCAAGAAAGCTGGCATTCGTCACGAAGCCGATCACGCCGCTGCTTCCAATGCGGTCGCTAGCCCAGCGGATGGCGCGGATGTAGCTGTCGTAAAGCCCTTTCGAGAGCACCGCGTCCGATTTGGCGGAGTAGGTCGCATTGATCCGGGCGTCGAGATTCGGATAGGCGACATTCTGATTGTTGTCGTTGGCGTTCCCCTGCCCCACCGAATACGGCGGATTCCCCACGATGACGCGGATATCCAGCTTCTTCTGCCGCTTCCGCCGCGCGGAGTTGTCCTCCATCAGGTCGCTGACGAGGTCGTCCTTCTCGTACATCTGGAAGGTGTCGGTGAGGCAGATGCCCTCGAAGGGCTCGTAGTCCCCGCCGACGATGCCGTGATAGACGGCCTCGATGTTGATGGCGGCGAGGTAGTAGGCGAGCAGGACGATCTCGTTGGCGTGGATCTCGTGCTTGTATTTCCACGGCAGTTCCTCGGGCCGGATGAGGCCGCTCTGGAGGAGGCGGGTGATGAAGGTGCCCGTGCCGGTGAAGGGGTCGATGATGTGGACGCCTTGGCTGCCGAGGGTCTGGCCGAACTCGGATTTCAACAGGTCGTTGACGCTGTGGATGATGAAATCGACGACCTCGACGGGGGTGTAGACGATGCCGAGGCGCTCGGTCATCCTGGGGAAGGCGTTGCGGAAGAACTTGTCGTAGAGCTCGACGACGATGCGCTGCTTCCCCTCGGCGCTCTCGATGCCCTCGGCCCGCATGGCGACGCTGGCGTAGAATTTTTCGAGGGTGTCGGCCTCTTTTTCGAGATGGTGCTCGTGGAGGACATCGAGGACGCCCTGCATGGCCTGCGAGACGGGGTTGCGGCTGGCGAAGGAGTAGTCTTTGAAGAGGGCGTCGAAGACGGGCCGGGTGATGAGGTGCTGGGCGAGCATCTCGACGACTTCGGCGTCGGTGATGCTGTCGTTGAGGTCGTCGCGCAGTTCGTCGGCGAAGGCGCGGAAGGCGGCGGCTTCCTTTTCGTTCCGCGGATCGCCGACGATGGCGGCGATGCGGGAGATGTGGGTCTGGGCGATCTTGGCGATGTCGTTGGCCCAGTCCTCCCAGTGGTTCCGGTTGCCGCATTTCTTGACGACTTTGGCGTAGAGGGCGCGCTCGAGTTCGCCGACCTCGAACTGCAACTGGCCTTGGACGAGCTGGGGCACGCCGGGATCGGGGGCGCCGATGGTGTGCTGGCCTTTTGCGGATTCGCCGGGTTTCGGTTCGGCGACTTTGGAGGATTTTTTGGCGATCTTGTCGGTGATGGCGACGACCTCCATCTTCTTGTTGTCCTTGCCGATGAGGTCGAGCTTGTTGACGAAGGCGTCGAAGCGGTCGTCGTGGGAGCGCAGGGCTTGGAGGACGTCCCAGACGACTTTGTAGACCTTGTTGTCGTTCAGGGCCTCGTGGGCTTCCATCCCGGCGGGGATGACGACGGGCAGGACGACGTAGCCGAGCTGCTTGCCGGGGGCGATGCGCATGACGCGGCCGACGGACTGGACGACATCGACGGGCGAATTCCTCGGGGTGAGGAAGAGGACGGCGTCGAGGGCGGGCACATCGACGCCTTCGCTGAGGCAGCGGACGTTGCTGAGGATGCGGCAGGTGTTCGGCGGCGGGTCGGCCTTGAGCCAGTCCAGCTTGGCTTCCTTCTCGGCGGCGTTCATGGTGCCATCGACATGCTCGGCCTCGCAGAGGAGGTCGTGGCCGCTGTCCTCCTGCTCCTGGTAGGCCTCGACGACGGCGCGGAACATCCCGGCGATCTGCTTGGAGCTGACTTTGTGGACTTTGCCGCCTTTCTGCCGCTCGATGACCTGGCAGAAGGCGACGGCGCGGCGCATGGGCTCGGGGTCGTAGCGGAAATCCTGGGCGACGCCCTGTTTGCCGAGGGCTTTCCAGCAGCCGACGATGCGGGCGGCGTCATCGACTTTGAGCTGGTTGTGCTCGTCGGCGAGGAGGGTCTGGAGGCGGCGGCTGATGTGGGCCTCGTCGATGGCGAGGACGAGGACTTTGTAGTCGGTGAGGAGCTTCAGCTCGACGGCCTCGGAGAAGGTGATGACGTGGAACTGCGGTCCGTAGAGGGCCTCGTCGTCCATGGAGCAGATGGCGATGTTGTCCCTCTCGGCCTGCGCCTTGGCGCTGTCGGCGTAGATGCGCGGGGTGGCGGTCATGTAGAGGCGCCGCGCGGCGTGGAGGAATGCCGGGTCGTGGACACAGACGAAGTTGCTCTCCTTGTCGTCGTCGCCGAAGGTGGCCCCGGTGGTGCGGTGGGCCTCGTCGCAGATGACGAGGTCGATGGGGGGGCAGGCCGTGCTGCCGCTGGGCGCGGCTGATCACGTCGAGGGAGTGGTAGGTGGAGAAGACGACGCTCATGTGCCGGGCGTCGTGGCGCTTTTTCACCTCGTAGGCGAGTCGGGCGGCGTCGGTGGTGGCGGGGTAGCGCAGCTCGTGGACGAAGGTCTCGACGATGTCCTCGTCGCTCTTGCCGCGCTTTTTCCCGACCTCGGCGTCGGAGCAGACGGCGAAGCTGTGCAGGGGGACGGCGCTCTCCTGGGTCCACTCGGTGAGGGTCTGGGAGAGGAGGTTGAGCGAGGGGACGAGGAAGAGAACGAGCCGGTCGGGGCCGGCGATCTCCTCGGCGATCTTGAGGCTGGTGAAGGTCTTGCCGGTGCCGCAGGCCATGATGAGCTTGCCGCGGTCGGATTGCTGGAAGCCGAGGAGGACCTTGGTCTTGGCGCTCTCCTGATGGGGGCGCAGGGTCTTTTTGGGCTTCAGTGCGGGGGCGGCTCCGGGCTGGCCGGGCTGGAACTTGGCCCAGTCGATCTGGGAGTTCTCGAGGTCGTGGAGGTCGATCTTGCAGACGGGCGGCTGCTGGTCGGCGAGGGCGGCCTCGGCGTTGTCGCTCCAGTCGTTGGTGGTGGCGACGATGAGGCGGCGGGCGAAGCAGGATTTGCCGGAGGCGGTGAAGAAGCTGTCGATGTCGGCTTTCCGCACGCGGTGGTCGGGCGCGTAGCATTTGCACTGGATGGCGTGGTATTCCCCGGTGCCGCGGGTGCGGGCGACGAGGTCGATGCCGGTGTCCTTGGCGGAGATGCCGAACTCGGGGGTGCCGATCTCCTTGGCCCAATCGGCGAAGAGCCAGACCTCGGAGTAGAGGTCGGCGTAGCTGGCCTCGTAGCGGAGGTAGGTGCGGACGAGTTCCTCGAAGTAGGCGCCCTTCTCCTTCTCGGTCTGGGCGGCGGCGCGGTAGGCGGCGAGGATGGATTCGAGCGGGGTCATGGGTTCGGCGGGAGGGGCGGTGCGGAGAATGGCAGTTGACCTTAAATTTCCCGGAAGGTCAAGATTTGTTGAGGAAGGGGCGGTGGGTGCGAGCGGACCTGTTTGAGGGGAATCCGCATATTGTGAATCCACCAAGCGGCGGCGGGTTCGGTCACTCGGACGGCTGCGGTTGGAAGTGCGGGTCGCTTCTTTGATTTCAACACAGATTTCCACAGATGCGCTTCGCTACACCGATGACACAAATTCCGTGGAGGGCATTTGTGCCAATCTTTGTTGAAGGCGTTCAAGGCAGGGATTGCTCATGACGATGGCCACGCAATGGAGTTTGGCGGGTGGATTTCGCTGGGCTGGTGGCATCGACGCTCGAAATCACCCGGCATGGTGGTATCTCTCTTCGTTCGGAAAATCCGAAGCTCGAAATCCGAAATCCGAATTTCTGACTCTCCCCTCCCCCTCCATGCGCCGCCTGCTGCTTCTCCCCTTCCTCTTCATGCCCTCCCTCCACGCCGATCCCATCGCCTATCCTGTCACTCGCAAGGAAAACATCACGGACACCTACCACGGCGTGACAGTGGAGGATACCTATCGCTGGCTGGAGGACGACTATTCCCCGGAAACGAAGGCTTGGGTTGTCGCGCAGAACGCGGTCACGCAGCAATCCCTCGCCGCGATCCCCTCCCGCGAGGCGATCCGCTCCCGGCTGACGGAGCTGTGGAACTACGAACGCTCCAGCCTGCCTCAGACGGAGGGCGGGAAATGGTTCTACACCGTGAACAGCGGCCTGCAGGATCAGGCGGTGCTCCACGTCGCGGATTCCCTCGACGGCGAGCGCCGCGTCCTCCTCGATCCCAATGCGCTCTCGGAGGACGGGACGGTCTCCCTCGCCACCTACGCGGTCAGCGAGGACGGCCGCTGGCTCGCCTACGCCACCTCAGGCGGCGGCAGCGACTGGAACGAAATCCGCGTCCGCGAAATCGCCACGGGCAGGGATCTCGACGACCATCTGCGATGGGTGAAATTCAGCGGCCTCTCGTGGGCGAAGGACGGCTCGGGCTTCTACTACAGCCGCTACCCCGCCCCGCCGGAGGGCGAGGCGCTCACGCAGGTGAACGAGAACCAGACGCTCTGGTTCCACCGTGTCGGCACGACGCAGGAGGAGGACCGCCTCATCTACGAACGCCCCGACCAACCGCGCTGGGGGATCGGCGGATGGGTCTCGGAAGACGGGGATTATCTCCTGATCCACCTCTCGCAAGGCACCGATCCGAAGAACCGCTTCGCCTACCTGTCGCTGAAGGACGAAGGCGCGGCGGTCGTCGAGCTGCTTTCCGAGGGCGACGCCGAATACTCGTTCATCGGCAACCTCGGTCCGGTCTTCCATTTCCACACCGATCTCGACGCGCCGCGCAAGCGTGTCATCGCCATCGATATTCGCCGTCCCGGCAGGGAGGACTGGCGGGAGGTCGTTCCCGAAAGCGGCGACCTCCTCGACAGCGCCCGGCTCGTCGGCGGGAAGCTGTTCGGCACCTACATGAAGGACGCCAGCGACCGTCTCTATCGTTTCGAGGCGGACGGCTCCGGCAAAACGGAAATCCGCCTGCCCGGTCTCGGCTCCATCGGCGGCCTCTCCGGAAAGCAGAGGGACAAGGAAGTGTTCTACGCCTTCACCTCCTTCACCGAGCCTCCCTCGATCTACCGGCTCGACATCGCCTCGGGCCAGAGCTCGCTCTGGCGGAAAGCGGAGGTGGGCTTCGACGGTTCGGCCTACGAGACGAAGCAGGTCTTCTTCGAGAGCAAGGACGGCACGCGCGTCCCCATGTTCATCGTCCACCGGAAAGGCATCGCCCTCGACGGCTCGCATCGCGTCCTGATGTACGGCTACGGCGGATTCCAGATCAGCTTGCAGCCCGGCTTCTCCGTCTCGCGGGCGGTCTGGCTGGGGCGCGGCGGCATCGCCGTGACCGTGAATCTCCGAGGCGGCGGCGAATACGGTCGCGAATGGCACGACGCGGGCCGGAAGCTGAACAAGCAGAACGTGTTCGACGACTTCATCGCCGCCGCCGAAACCCTCGTCGCCGAAGGCTACACCCGGCCGGGGAAGCTCGCCATCCAAGGCGGCAGCAACGGCGGGCTGCTCGTCGGCGCGTGCCTGACCCAGCGCCCGGAGCTGTTCGGTGCCGCGCTGCCCGCCGTCGGGGTGATGGACATGCTGCGCTTCAACCAGTTCACCATTGGCTGGGCTTGGGAAGAGGACTACGGCAGCCCGGCCGATCCCGAGGCGTTCCGGGTCCTGCACCGCTACTCGCCCTATCATGCCCTGAAACCCGGCGTCCGCTATCCGGCCACCCTCGTGACCACCGCCGACCACGACGACCGCGTTGTCCCGGCGCACAGCTTCAAGTTCGCCGCCCGCTTGCAGGAATGTCAGGCGAAGGACGGCCCGCCCGTGCTCATCCGCATCGACACCAGCGCCGGTCATGGGGCGGGCACGGCGCTTTCGAAGGTGATCGAGCGGACGGCGGATGAATGGGCGTTTCTGGAGTCGGTGTTGGAATGACGGGGTAAATCCGAAATCCGAAGCTCGAAATCCGAATTTGGCGAAGTTCGTGAGAACTTCGGCAGGCGTTCCCTGGGTTTCGGGGGGAGAAGTTCTCACGAACTTCTCTACCGGCACCGTCGGCCCGCTTTGCCCGCGCTCCCCTCGTCTCCCACTGGCGCATCCGCCATTCCGTGCCAACTTCCCCGATGCGGAAACTCCCCCTGCTCCTGCTTCCCTTCGTCCTTTGCCCCCTCTTCGCCGCCGAGGAACTGCCTCTCGTCTTCCGTGATGATTTCTCCAATGGCGCGGACGCCTGGGAGCCGACCGACGTGAAGGCTTGGAAGATCACGGAGATCGACGGCGATCCCGCCTACGAGATCCTCGGCGGATCGAAATACGAGCCTCCCCACCGCAGCCCCATCAATATCGCCATCCGCAAAGACGGCAACGTCGGCGACTTCGTCCTCACCGCCCGCGTCCAGACAAAGCAGACCCCGCGCGGCCACCGCGACATGTGCCTCGTCTTCGGCTACCAGAGCCCGGCGAATTTCTACTACGTCCACCTCGGGCAGGAGACCGACCCGCACGCGAACCAGATCTTCCTCGTCAACGAAGCCCCGCGCGTCGCTATCTCCGAGAAGACCAACGACGGCACCCCGTGGGAGACGGGCAAATGGCATCAGGTCAAAATCGTCCGCAAGGTCGCGAGCGGCCTCATCGAGGTCTATTTCGACGACATGGAGGGACCCTCGCACGTCGCCCATGACAAGACCTTCGCCTGGGGCCGCGTCGGCATCGGCACCTTCGACGACATGGGCCTGTGGGACGACGTGGAATTGCGCGGCGTCGCCGTCGATCCGCCCGTGGCGGGCCGTCCCGATCCGAAGGGGCTGAAGTTCACGAAATGGACGCCCGACTTCCCCGTGCCCGATCCCGTCGCGATCAGCTTCGACCCGCAGGGCCGCGCCTACGTCACCCAGACGATGCGGCGCAAGGCCAACGACCTCGACATCCGCGACAACACCGACTGGATCCCCGACGACCTCAGTTTCACCTCGACTGAGGAGAAGGAGGCCTTCTACCGCCAGCAGTTCACCCCCGAAAACAGCGCGGCGAACGCGAAGCGGGTCGCGGACTACAACGGCGACGGGCTCCACGACCTGCGCGACCTCACCTCGCTGAGCGAACGCGTCCACCTCATCGAGGACACCGACGGCGACAGCTTCGCCGACTCGACCAAGATCTTCGCCGAGCAGCTCGACCACCTCCTCGGTGGCGTCGCGGGCGGGGTGCTCTGGCACGAGGGCGAGGTCTTCGTCTGTCCCGTTCCCGAACTGGTGAAGTTCCGCGACACGGACGGCGACGGCGTGGCGGATGAGAAAGAGGTGGTCGTGTCAGGCTTCGGCGTCCACCTCGCCTACGCCGGACACGACATGCACGGGCTGACGGTCGGTCCCGACGGGCGCATCTACTGGTCTGTCGGCGACAAGGGCATCCGCGTGAAGACCGCCGACGGGCTCGACTACCGCTTTCCCCATCAGGGCGGCCTGATGCGCTGCGAACCGGACGGATCGAACTTCGAGGTCTTCGCCCGCGGCCAGCGCAACATCCAGGAGGTCGCCTTCGACGCCCACGGCAACTTCTTCGGAGTCGACAACGACGCCGACTTCGCCGAGGAGAAGGAGCGCTTCGTCTTCATCGAGCAATACACCGACCTCGGCTGGCGCTCGCACTGGCAATACCTCCGCGCCGACTACAATCCCTGGGACGACGAATCCATGCACGTCCCTTGGCACGAGGGCCAGCCCCGCTGGTTCACTCCGCCGTTGGGGCTTTACGAGAACGGCCCCGCCGGGTTCAAATACAATCCCGGCACCGGCCTCGGGCCGGAATATGCGGGCTTCTTCTTCCTCACCAGCGCCCCGAATGGCCAGCAATGGGCCTTCCGCGCCGAACCGCGCGGCGACTCCTTCGCGATGGTGGACGACCACAAGATCGGCGACGGCATCCCCCTCGTCGGGCTTCAGTTCTCGCCCGACGGAGCGCTCTGCGGCGTCGATTGGGGCGGCGGCTACCCACTGAACGAAAATGGCGCAATCTGGCGCATCGACGTGGCGGAGGAGAAGGCCCATCCTCTGCGCGAGGAGACGCGGAAGCTCATCGCCGCGGACTTCACCCAAGAGGGTTTGGTCGCGCTCCAGACCCTCTTGGGTCACGCCGATCAGCGCGTGCGGATGAAGGCGCAGTTCGCGCTCGTGAAACGCGAGGCCCTGACCGAACTCCAAAGCGTCGCCGCAGAAGTCTCCGCGCCCGCCCTCGCCCGGCTCCACGCGATCTGGGGCATCGGGCAACTCCTGCGGAAGGGGAAGGCGGAGGACGCCATCCTCGTTCCGCTGCTCGGCGACCCCGATCCCGAGGTCCGCGCCCAAGCGATCAAGACGGTGACGGACCGCTATGGGCGTTTGCTGGGCTTGGACATCACGCCGATGCCCACCGGCGAAAGCCACCCCCTGACCGTGGCTCTGCTGCCGAAACTCGAGGACCCCTCGCAGCGCGTCCGCATCCAAGCGCTGCTCGGGCTCGGACGCCTCCGCGACACCGCCGCGAGCGGGGCCATCGTGAAGCTCCTCGCCCGCAAGGAGCACCACGCCGGGCTGACCTACCTGCGCCACGCCGGAACCGTCGCCCTCGCCGGGGCCGCGCCGACCGACGAACTCGCCGCGCTCGCGAAACACGAGTCCGCCTTCGTCCGCATCTGCGCCGCCCTCGCCCTCGGACGGCGCGGGGACGCCGCCGTCGCCGCCTTCCTCGACGACGCCGACCCCGTTCTCGCCGCCGACGCCGCCCGCGCCATCCACGACGACTGGATGATCCCCGAGGCCCTGCCCTCCCTCGCCGCCCGCCTCGGAAAACATCGCGACCACGAGCCCTTCACTCGCCGCGCCCTCAACGCGAACCATCGCTTCGGCACGCCCGAGACCGCCGCGCGCGTCGTCGCCTTCGTCGCCGCCGGGGAAGCCCCCGAACCTCTCCTCCAAGCCGGGTTGGAGGTCCTGCAACACTGGACCGAACCCGGCAAGCTCGATCTTGTCACCGGACAATACCGTCCTCTCGATCCCCGCGACCCCGCCCTGCTCGCGGAGGCGCTGAAGCCGCATCTCGACGCCCTCCTCACCGCGAAGCTCGCCACGGTCCGCTCCACCACGATGGAACTGGCCACGGAGTTGAAGATCCCCATCGCCAACGAAACCCTCCTCGCCGTGTTCGAAAATCGCGAGGCCGGGGAGACGCTGCGGGCCACCGCCTTGCGCTCCCTCGCGGCGCAGGAGACGGACGGACTCGACGAACTCGTTTTCGGCGCCCTCGACGACCGGCACGAAGCCGTCAAGATCGCCGCCCTCGAACGGCTCGCGAGATCCGATCCTGACAAAGCCGCCAAGGAGATCGCCCGCCGCCTCGAAGGAAAGGACTCCGTCGCGGTGAAGCAGCACACCATCCGCACCCTGCCCACCGCAGGAGCCGCCGCGCAATTGGAGGCGCTGTTCTCCGAACTGGTCGCAGGAGGGATCGACCCGGCCTTGCAGCTCGATGTCTACGAAGCGGCCAAGGATCCCGCCTTCTCCGACCATCCCAAGCTCGCCGCCGCCGTCGCCTCGCTGGAGGCCGTGTGGCTGGCCGAATCCGCGACCGATCCCCTCGCGCCGTTCCGCTTCACCCTCGAAGGTGGCGACGCGAAGCGGGGACGGGCCGTCCTCCTCAACCATCCCGCCGGGCAATGCACCGCCTGTCACAAGATCGCCGACGGGGCCGGCAGCAACGTGGGTCCGAACCTGAAGGACATCGGGGCGAAGAAAGACCGCCTCTACCTGCTCCAGAGCCTCGTCGATCCGCAGGCCGTCGTCGCCTCCGGCTACGGCAACATCGCCCTGACCTTGCAGGACGGCAGCTTCGTCGCCGGCCAATTCCGCGGGGAGAAGGACGGCCAAGTGCTGCTGCGCGACGCCGAGGGCAAGGAGACCGCCGTGCCGGTCGCGTCGGTCAAAGAGCGCACCCCCGTGGTCTCGACCATGCCGCCGATGGGCTTCATCTTGCAGAAGGGCGAGATTCGGGATGTCGTGGCGTTCTTGGCGGAGTTGAAGGGGAAGAAGGAGTGAGCTGATGGGGAAATGGGGACCACTGATGCTCCTTCATTTGCGGCCATTCGCGTTCCCCATTCTTTTTTGGACGCGAATGGTCGCGAATCCGGGCGGGTGGAAGAATGGCTTTGCAACGCCCTCGTAGATAAATCGCCTAGGTGAAAACCGTTCGTTTCGCTCTTGAATGGAGAGCCGCCGATCTGCTACTCTGGCCATCATCATCGGATGCCATGCCCCTTCCCGCTCCGCTCTCCCACCTTGTCGCCGCCCTGAAATCGCCCGCGATCCGGGGCGTTTGGCGATGGGTCTTCGGATTGCCTTTGGCGGATGTGGCGCTCAACGCCTTGGCCGTTTCCCCTTGGGGATCGGCCTTCTTTCCATCCCTCGCCACCATTTGCGCGATTCCTCTGCTGGCGGCGCTTCCCGCCGTGTTCCTGCTCCCCCTCTGGTTCTTCAGCCGCCGAGGATCCGCTTTCGCTTGGTGGCTGGTCTGCTTGGTCTACGTTCCGCTCGGGATCGTGTCCGTCGCTGCGAGCCATTCCATCCGGTCCGAGGCATTCCATCGGCTGGCGCTCCGCAGTGGGCCGCTGGTCGCCGCGATCCACGACTACACCGCCGCCAAAGGATCGCCTCCCGAGTCCTTGGAGCAACTGACGCCCGAGTTCCTCCCGGAAATCCCCAAAACCGGAATGCGGGCCTACCCAGGCTACCGGTATCTCTCCGGGCCGGAGGCCGCCAGGTTCGAGGAAAATCCGTGGGTGCTCTTCGTCGATTGCACGAGCGGCGGAATCAATTTCGACCGCTTCTACTACTTCCCCCTCCAGAACTACCCCGAACATGGCTACGGAGGAGGGTTCCAACGGATGCACGACTGGGCCTATCTGCACGAATGATCGCGATGGAGCCAGCTTCGTTCATCGAGGATTTCCAAGACGCTTTCGCAAACCCAAGGAGGGCCGACATTCCTGTCGGCCAACAAGCCCGGCTTACGATACGATCCAGCGGCCGACAAGAATGTCGGCCCTCCTTGGCCGTCCCCAAAAAACGAAGGGAGCCGCCGGACAGATCGACGCTCGGGAGCCTCCCCGGCAAAGCCGGGGAATTCCCTGCGGGAGGAGGATTCACCCCGCGTCGGCGAAACGGGCCGAGACGCGGTCCCAGTTCACCACGTTCCACCATGCGGCGATGTAGTCGGCGCGGCGGTTCTGGTAATGCAGGTAATAAGCATGTTCCCACACGTCGAGGCCGAGGAGGGGAACGCCAAGCTCGGCGTCGGGGACGAGGCCGGGCATGAGGGGGTTGTCCTGGTTCGGCGTGCTCGTCACGAGGACCTTGCCGTCCTTCGCGATCAGCCAAGCCCAGCCCGAGCCGAAGCGCTTCGTCGCGGCCTCGCCGAAGGCGGTCTTGAAGGCGTCGGACGAACCGAAGGCGGCCTCGATGGCCTTGGCCAGCTCTCCCGAAGGTTTGCCGCTCTTGTCGGAGGGCGCGAGGGTCTCCCAGAAGAAAGCATGGTTCCAGTGGCCGCCGCCATTGTTGCGCAGGGTCGTTTGCAGGGCCTTGTCCTCGACCGCGGACAGACCCGCGAGCAGATCATCTAGGGATTTCGAGGCGAGGTCGTCCTTGCCTTCGAGGGCGGTGTTGAGATTCTTGATGTAGGCGGCGTGGTGCTTGCCGTGGTGGATTTCCATGGTCTTCGCGTCGATATGCGGTTCGAGCGCGTCGAAGGCGTAGGGCAGCGCGGCCTGCTCGAAAGGCGCGGCGGCGCGGGCGGATCGGAGGGGGATCAGCGCGGCCCCGGCGGCGAGGGCTCCGGTGACGGCGAATTGGCGGCGGGAGAGGTGGGTTTCGGAGGTCATGGCGATGGATGGGTTTAGGTGGATGTGTCGGAGAAAGTGCGACACATCCCATGGACGATACGTTCGAATCTTCGGGTTTGGCCAGGAAAAAGGCGGGGCGCGACCATCGTCACATCCACCCCCGCAGCGTCGCTAGATTCTCCGCCTCGTCGAAAATGGCTCGCACCGGGATCGTCATCCCCACGATCGCTTCGCTCGTGATCGTGCCGGTGGAGGCCTTCGCGCGGAGTTCGTAGCCGGATTCCCGCAGCAGATATTGCTCGATCGTCTCCGCTTCGGAATCGACGATCCAATACTCGCCCACCCCGTGAGCGGCGTAGTCCTCGAACTTCACCCCCCGGTCGCTGGCCTCGGTCGATTCGGAGAGGATCTCGACGATGAAATCCGGGATCGGGAACTTCATCGTGTCGGGCTTCAGGGTGGCGGCTTTTTCGGAACCGAAGAAGACGAGGTCGGGCTCGTAGTCGTTGCGCGGGAAGACGCAAAGGCATTTTTCGATTTTGAGCGTGCCGAGCCCCCGAATCGTGGCAAAGGTTCCAATGAGACGGCTCAGCAGCGCCGACGCATCGAGATGTCGATTGCGCGCCGGGGAATGCAGCACGACCTCCCCGTCGATGAACTCGATCTTCTGCTCCGGCGTCATCTCCTCGTAGAAACGATTCCGCCGCGTGCGCTCCTCTTCGATCTGGCGGGAGAGCAGATCCACCGCCTCGACCAATCGGGGCGAGTGACGGAGCGGTGCGACGAGCGTTTCGAGCGTGGTCATCGCCATAGTCTACCGCCGCGGAGCCGCTCCCGCAAGAACCCCGGAGTCGCATTGCTAGATCGAATCACCGCCGTCGCGCTTCTCCCTCGTTCTCGGCCACGAAGCCATTGTTCCACACAAAGATCATCTCCTCGACGCTCGGCACGGTGAGGGGACGGACGATGCGGAAGCCGAGCCAAGCGGCATCGGTGTGGTACCAAAGGCTTTTGGGCAATTCCGGACCTGAACCTGCCAATCGCGACTTGACGGAATACGCCGCGCGGAGCGCGACTCCTCCGGCGGGTCATACCACGATCCACCCCGCGCGACGCGGGGGTAGCGCGTCTCGGGCCTCGTGAGCGGATCGACGGCGGGATTCCCCTGCCATCGCGAGTAGGCGTCGGGCTGGTATTGGTCGAGGCACCATTCCATGACGTTCCCGTGCATATCGTGGAGTCCCCAAGGATTCGGCTTCCTCGTTCCGACCTTCTCGTAGCCGGTGCGAACCTGTTCAGGATCGAGGATGGCGTGGTCGGCGAGCTGGTCGACCGGGCAGGAGTAGGGGCCGGTCGTCCCGGCGCGGCAGGCGTATTCCCATTCCGCCTCGGTGGGGAGGCGGTAGAAATGCCCCGTCTGGAAGCTGAGCCATTCGCAGAACTTGCTCGCGGCGAGATGCGTCATGCAGACGGCGGGATAGCCGAGCGTGCCCATGCCGAAGTCCATCTCCAGATAGGGCGAGGTCGGTGAGGAAACGAGATCGGCGGGCGTCGCGTCCTTGAGATGCTGGGGATATTGCAGCGATCCGTCCTTGTGGCGGGGGCCACTGGTGATCATGAAGGGCTCGTATTGGTCCCAAGTCGTCTCGAAGCGGGCCATCCAGAAGGGGCCAACCCTCACGCGCACCTGCGGCCCCTCGTCCTCCTGGCGATTCGGCTCGTCCGGCGGGCTGCCCATGAGAAACTCGCCGCCGGGGATTTTGACCATGTCGTAAGGCACCCCGGTCTTAGGGATGTTCGCGACGTAGTCCGCCATCGCCGCCTCATCGAGCTTTGCCGTGGTTTCGAGGATGCGTTCCCTGAGCGCCGCGATCCTCTCGCGCTCCTCGTCCGGGATCAGCGCGGCCGCCTCGTCCGCCGTGCGCGGATAGGGATTGCGAAAGGTCTGCGCCCGGAGCGCTGCGCCGGGAAGGAGCCAGAGAACGGCGGCAATCCACCATGCGCCACGATGAGGGAAAGACAGGGCGTTCATTTCGGCATTTTGGAGGAATCCGCCCCCCGCTGTCGAGGCGCAATTCCACGGAAACGCGCCTTACCGGAGCGCCCCCGGCCACCACACTCACCGCGTCTCGCGACGAAAGGGCGCGGGAAATGCGGGTTGACGCGACCTCGTTCGCTTCGTTTCGTCTCCCCATGGACGATCCCACTCCCCGCAGTCGGCGTTTCGCGCTGCGCCTCCTGTTCCTCTTCGTCGCGTTCGATCTCGCGGTCGTCGCCGCTTTCTTCCTGCTCAGCTCCCGCGACTCGCGGGCGCTCGGCGGGACGGTCGCGCATTGGATCGCCCAAGCCCGCAGCGGGGCCGTCCTCGAAGCGGACTTCACCCTCGTCTCGGTCGAGGGGCTGCCGGACAAGCTCGCGGGCCGTTCGGCGAATCTGCGCTGGCAGGCGCCCGACAAGCTTTTCCTTCAAACCGAATTTGGGGAAGAAGGAATCCTCGCCGGACGCGAGGGCGGCACGATCTGGTTCCATCTGCCGAAAAAATCCTTCACCCTGATCGGCGATGCCTCCGTCCCCCGCTTCACCAGCGATCCCTCCTCGGTCGAACCCGTTGTGCTGCCCGATTTCACCCCTTCCTTGTCTCCTCTCCAGACGGCGCTTCTCCCTTTTCTCATCGAGGTGAAAGACCGACCCGACGACGGAGGGGAAAGCCGGTGGAAGCGCCTTTCCCCCAGCTGGATCGGACGCAGCCTCCTCCATCTTCCCGCGTTCCAGATCGAGACGCGGACTGTGGATGGCGACGTCCGCGAATTGCGCCTCGCTTCGGCGAAGGGACAGACGCTCGTCCTGCGTGTGGACCGCTTCGCCTTCCGCGATCCCGGCGAATCCGCCCCCTCTTGGTCGCCGCCCGAGGAAGCCCTCGCCTCAGCCGAGCGCGTCGCCCTTTCCCACCTCGTCCGCTGCGCGAAGGTGCTGCATTCCCGCATCGGCGCGAAGACCCCTCCCCTTCCCCCCGCGACGGGACGGAAGGAGGTCGTCGCCACCAGCGGAAAGGGACGCCTCGAACTGCACGACGGCGTGCGCGTCCTCTTCCTCGAAGGCGAACCCGAGGAAATGGGGCGGCAGCACGGCGAACTGCTCCGCGACGAGGTCCTCTCCGTCGGCGAGCGCGTCGTCTACGGCGTCGGCGTCGCCAGCTCCTTCGCCAAGGGTCGCTGGTTCTTCGGCGAGATCGAGGAGGCCCAGAGCCGCATCCAGCCCTTCGTCTCCGACGCGCACCTGCGCGAGATGGACGCCCTCGCCGCCGCCGCCGGATTCCATCCGCAGGAAGTGCGGCTCTCGAATTTCTTCCCCGAGCTCTTCCACTGCTCCGGCTTCGCCCTGCACGGCAGCGCGACCCGCGACGGACGGATCTATCACGGGCGCATCCTCGACTACATCCGCGGAGCCGGTCTGGAGGACAACGCCGTCGTCGCGGTATGCCGTCCCGCCGAAGGCAACGCCTGGGTCAACATCAGCTACGCGGGCTTCATCGGCTCGGTCACGGCGATGAACGAGAAGCAGATCGCCATCGGCGAAATGGGCGGACGCGGCGAGGGGAACTGGGACGGCAAGCCCATGGCCCAGCTCGTGCGCGAGGTGATGGAGCAATGCGACACCATCGACGAGGCGGTGGAGTGGATGCGCAAGGGACCCCGAACCTGCGAATACTACTACGTGATCTCCGACGCGAAATCGGGGCGCGCCGTGGGGATCAAGGCCACGCCCGATCTTTTCGAGACGGTCTGGTCCGGCGAGAGCCATCCGCAACTGCCCGATCCCGTGGCCGACACCGTCCTCCTCTCCGCCGGGGACCGCTACACGGAACTGGTCAAGCGGGTCAAGGCGGGCCTGGGCGACTTCGACGCCGACTCCGCGCGCGAACTGATGACCCGCCCCGTCTGCATGACTTCGAACATCCAATCCGTCCTCTTCGCCCCGGACACCCTTGACTTCTGGGTCGCCAACGCCGATTCGGAGAACGTCGCGAGCCACACTCGCTACACGCATTTCAATCTCGCCGAGCTTCTCGGAAAGCCTGACAAACCGACCAAATCTCCGTGAACTCCCCTTCTCGCCCCGGCGGATGCCGCCGCCTTTTCCTCCGCCTGCTCCTCGTCGGGGCGGCCTTGATCGTCCTGCTCGCGGCCGTGGCGGGCGGGTTCTGGTGGTATTTCCACCCGACCTGCGAGCACCGTCCCGGCCTTGTCTACGGCCAGCGCGACGGGCACGACCTCACCTTCGACCTCGCCTGTCCGCAGCGACCCAACGGCGCGGGCGTGATCGTGATCGTGAGCGGACGCTGGAAGTCGCGGCCCGAATCTTTCGACTTCTGGCTGACGGCGCCTTTCCTGCGGCAGGGCTACACCGTCTTCGCCGTCTCGCACCGCTCCCAGCCCGAAACCTCGGTGCAGGACACGGTGGCCGACGTGAACCGCGCCGTCCGCTTCATCCGCCACCACGCGGCGGACTACGGGATCGACCCCGGTCGTCTCGGCGTCACGGGCGGCAGTTCGGGCGGCCAACTCAGCCTGATGCTCGTGACGCGGGGCGGTCCCGGTCCCGCCGACGCGGTCGACCCTGTTGATCGCGAAAGCAGCGCGGTGCAGGCGGCGGCGATCCTCTTCCCCGTGACGAACCTCGTCGATCTCGGCACCTCGACCCAGAACGCGGGCGACGGCGGACCTCCGAAAAGCTTTCGCGAGGCCTTCGGCGAGGAAGGCAAGGATCCCGAGCGATGGCCCGCCCTCGCGCGGGAGCTGTCCCCCGTCTACCACGCCCATGCCGGCCAGCCGCCCGTGCTCATCCTCCACGGCGACGGCGACACCCTCGTGCCGCTGGAGCAGTCGGAGTGGTTCCGCGACGCCTCCGAGAAGGCCGGGGCCTCCCCGGTGAAGATCGTCGTGCGCGAGGGCAAGGGCCACGGCTGGCTCCGCATCGTCTTCGACATCGGGCTGTTCGTGGATTGGTTCGACGAGCATTTGTAGCCGTAGATCGAACGACCTTGCGACGGCAACGCAGCAAAACCCAAAGCCCGCCACACCCGGCTTCGACCTCACTCCGCATCCAGCGAAATCTCCACAAGCTTGTTCACTCCGATCTCGACCTCCTTCTCCGCCTTCTTGTCGTCCTTCGTACGCTGCACGATGACCTTTCCGGCGGGAAGATAGAAGGTCGCCTCCTTGTCGTAGGAAAATCCGAGGTTGACCGGATCGCTCTCGCCATCCTCGGGAACGCCGAGAAGGTTCCATGCCCCATCCTTGGCGGACTTCACCTTCAGGACGCCCGCGTTGAGGTTCAAGGTGACCTGGGTCTGGCGGTTGGCGGTCACCTCGACCTCCATCTCCGCCTTGGCCTCGCCGCGTCCGACTTTCAGCAGGTATTTCCCCGCATTGTTGCGGAAGCGGGGATTACCGTCGTAGCTGAAGCCCGCATCCTTGCGGTTGCCTTCGGCGTCCGTCTCGGTCAACAGCGCCCAGGCGAGGCCATCGGAGACGGGCTGCCCGCCTTCGCCCATCACTGCATTCGCCTGGATCGTGCCGGCGTTCAGGATGATCTGGGTCTCGACCAGCTTGCCCGCCTCGACCGACACCTCCTGCTGCGCCTTCGCCTCCCCCCAACCCAAGGTCACGAGGTAGTCGCCCGCTGGCACGGTGAGAGTGGGATTGGCCTCGTAGGAATATCCGACATCCTCGCGCTTGCCTTCCAAATCAGGTGCGCCGAGCACGTTCCAGGCGAGATCGTTCGTGAGCGGCTGCGCCCCTTCCGCCGGCAGGGCGGAAAGGCGGAGCTTGCCGGAGCCGAGGATCATGACGACCTCCGATCCGCCGCCCGCGCCGACTTCGATCTCCTTCGTCGCCTTGGCGCTGCCTTGGACGACTTCGACGAGGTATTTGCCCGAGGGCAGGGAGAAGGTCGGCTGCGCCTCGTAGCTGAAGGCGATCGACGGGCGCTTCCCTTCCAGATCCGGTTCGCCGTAGACGTTCCAGGCGAGGTCCTTCGTGATCGGCTCGCCACCCTCCGTCAGGGTCGCGGAGGCCTTCACCTTCCCGCTCTCCAAGGAAAGAAGCAGCTCGGTCGTTTTCCCCGCCTCGATCTCGACCTCCCGCTGCGCCTTCGCGCTGCCGTGGGCGACGGTGACGAGGTATTTCCCGGCGGGCAGGTTCAGGGTCGGCTTCGCCTCGTAGCTGAAGCCTTTGCTAGTGCGGTCACCCTCCGCGTCGGGTTCGCCGAGGATGTCCCAGGCGAGATCCTTGGTCAGGGGAGGCTCGCCCTCCTTGATCGTGGCGGCGAGTTTCAGGCTGCCGCTGCCGAGGATGACGGAGACCTCCGCCGCCGCCCCGTCGCCGACGACGACCTCGCGCTCCGCGACCGCGCCGCCGCGCTCCGCCTTGAGCAGGTAGGTGCCGGGATCGACGCGCAGGAAGGGCTTGCCCTCGTAGCTGAAGGCGACCTGCTGCCGCTCGCCCGCCGCTCCGGCGGGGCCGTAGAGGGTCCACGCGACGCCCGAGGCCAACGCGGGGCCGCCTTCGGTCTCGTGCGCCGTGGCTTTCACGCCCGTGTCGGTGAAGACGATCTCCTTCGTCACCGTCTCGCCGCTGGCGATCTCAACTTCGAGCTTCATCGCCTTGTCCCCGCGGGCCGCGAGCACTTGGTATTGGCCGGGCTGCGGCAGTTCGGGCGACCAACGGCCGCCGTCGCCCGTTGCGACCTCCTCGCCGTCCGGAGTCAGGAGCTTGAAGGAGACGCCGTCGATTACGGGACCGCCCGAGGCGAGCTTCGGCTCGACGACGAGACGGCTCGTCGGCTTCATGACCTGCTTCAGCGCCTCTTGCAGCGCGTCCATCAGGCCAGCCGCCGTGTCGGCGAACAGGTAGAGGCCCCCGGTCTGCTTCGCGAGGCATTCCAGCCCGAGCGACTCGCCCGGTTTCAGGTCGAAGCCGATGACGTGGCAGGTGAAATCGAGGCCCGCCGCCTCCAGTTCCACGGCGATGGCGCAGGGATCCTTGCCGCAGGTCTCCTCTCCGTCGCTGACGAGGATGACCGAGGCCTTCTCCTCGGTGTAGCGAAGGTGGCCCGCCGCCTCGATCACCGCCGCCGTCAGCGGGGTCTTGCCAACCGGGTTGAGGCCCGAGAGCTTGGAGAGCACGGCACCGCCACTGCCCGCCGCCGGAGGCACGAGCAGTTCGATGTCCTCGCAGTCGCCTTTCCGGCGGTGCCCGTAGGCCATCAGACCCAGTTCGACCTTGGAATCAAGGCCGGAAACGATGTCCGCGACGACTTCCTTAGCCACGTCGATCTTGGGACGCCCCTCGATTTTCCCCGCCATGCTCCCCGAGGCGTCGAAGACGATGATGACGCGGGCGGGCGGGGTCTCGTCCTGCGCCGGGCCCTGCGGGGCGAGGCCGAAGAGGAGGGCGAAAAGCAGGAGGAGGCGGAAGACGGGGAGACGGTTCATGGAGGTGGTTCGGGGGGCGGCATGATAGCCCATGCCAAATCTGTAGACGAGCGAGACGAAGCGCTATTTGAAAAACTTTCGACACCCACCGATTTCTTTTCCTATTCCGCCACCGACGCGATAACGCAGGCTCCGCAGACTCGACGAAGAGTCCCGTTCCCCTGTAACTTGTGAGCGATCCCGTCATGAACCGCCGCCATTTCTTCCACGCCACCCCCGCCTTGGCTCTGTTGGCCGACCGCTCGACCGCGCAAGCCCAAGGGGACGCCCCAAAAGAAACGCCCGACGCCGCGCCGTCCGGAGTCTTGACGCTGACGCCTCCCGTGGTCATGGCGCCGCGCCACGACGGCGCGGACCTCGTCTGGGCGGTCGGCCGGCTGGCTCGTGGATGGGTGGAATGGAAGTCCGAATCCGGCGAATCGGGCCAAGCCCAGACCACCCCCGACGGCTTCTTCCCCCAAGCCAGCCGCGTGATGAAAGTCCCGCTGCGCGACCTGTCTCCCGGCAAGGAATACCAAGTCCGCGCCATCACCGAAGCCATCGACGGGCCGCCGGAGCGGGCCGAAAGCGAATGGAAGACCTTCCGCACCCTCGATCCTGGGGCCGACGCGACCCGTTTCGCGGTCTGGAACGACACCCACCAGCGGGACGAGACCATCCGGGAGCTGCATCGCATCACTCCGGCGTCGGATTTCCTCCTCTGGAACGGCGACACTTGCAACGACTGGAAAAGCGAGGACCTCCTCATCCCGACCCTGCTGCATCCGGGCGGTACCGATTTCTCGCACCAGCGCCCCGTCCTCCTCACGATGGGCAACCACGACGTCAGGGGGAAATACGGCTACCAAGTCCCCGAGACCATCTCCACGCCCAGCCAACGGCCCTACTATGCCTTCCGCAGCGGCCCCGTCGCCGTCGTCTGCCTGCACACGGGCGAGGACAAGCCGGACGACCATCCCAGCTTCCAGGGGCGCGCCTCCTTCCAGCGGCTGCGCGAACGCCAGGCGGAATGGCTCGGCCGGGTCGTCCGCCGACCGGCCTTCCGCGACGCCCCCTACCGCGTCGTCTTCTGCCACATCCCCCTGCGCTTGGACGAGGAACCCGAAACGCTGGACTACGCCAACGGCGACTACGACCACTACGCCCGCTCCAGCCGGGATCTCTGGCACGATTCCCTCGTGAAATGGAAAGCCCAGGTCGTCATCTCGGGCCACACGCACCAGCAGGCCTATCTGGAGCCCACCGACGCCTTTCCCTACGCCCAGCTCATCGGCGGCGGACCCCAATCCGAACGGGCGCGCTGGATCGAAGGCGTCGCCGACCGCACCCAACTGACCCTCACGACCCGGAATCTGCAGGACGAGACGACGCACCAGGTCTCGTTCCCGCCGATGGCCTGAGGCACAGCCCGTCGGGTTTTTGTGATTTTGGATTTGCAGCCCTTTCCCCACCGCCCCTATCGTCCCCGTAGACTCCTTCTCCCCGTTCTCCATGACTCCCTCCTTCCGCACCCTCGCCCGCCTTCTCCTCCTGCTCGGCCTCCCCGCCCTCGCCGCCGCCGAACCCATCGAACGCGACATCGTCGTCTACGGCGGCACCAGCGCCGGGATCGTCGCGGGCATCCAAGCGAAAGCGATGGGCAAATCCGTCATCGTCATCGAGCCGACCTCCCGCGAGGGCGGTCTCACCACCGGAGGGCTCGGGCAGACGGACATCGGAAACAAGCAGGTCATCGGCGGGCTTTCCCGCGAGTTCTACCGCCGCGTCGCCCGGCACTACGCCGATCCCGCCGCATGGAAATGGCAAAAGCGCGAAGAATACAAGGATTCGGGCCAGAGCCGCACCGAGCAGGGCGAGGAGACGATGTGGACCTTCGAACCTTCCGCCGCGCTGAAAATCTACCGCGACTGGATCGCCGAGACCGATCTTGAGTTGGTCTTCAACGAACGGCTCGACCGCGAGAAGGGCGTCGTCGTCGAAAACGGCCGCATCGTCTCCATCGCGATGGAGTCGGGCAAGATCTTCACCGGGAAGATGTTCCTCGACGCTACCTACGAGGGCGACCTGCTGGCTGCGGCAGGAGTCAGCTACACTGTCGGACGCGAGGCCAACGCCCAATACGACGAGACCCTCAATGGCGTGCAGACGACGATGGCGCGGCACCACCAGTTCGTGAAAGGCGTCGATCCCTATATCGAAAAGGGAAATCCGGCGAGCGGTCTGCTCCCCTTCATCGACCCCGCCGGACCGGGCGAGGAGGGCGCGGGCGACCACCGCGTCCAAGCCTACTGCTTCCGCATGTGCCTCACCGACCATCCCGACAACCGCATCCCCTTCACCAAGCCCGAAGGCTACGAGGAACAGTGGTACGAGCTCCTTCTCCGCAACTACGAGGCTGGCGAAACCCGCGTGCCGTGGATCAACTCCTCCATGCCCAACCGCAAGACCGACACGAACAACAATTTCGGCTTCTCCACCGACTTCATCGGGCAGAACTACGACTACCCCGAGGCCTCCTACGCCGAGCGCGAGGCCATCGTGGCGCGGCATCGCCTCTACCAGCAGGGCCTCGTCTGGACCCTCGCCAACCACCCGCGCATGCCGGAGACAGTCCGCGAGCAGGTCTCGCAATGGGGCATGTCGAAGGACGAATTCACCGAAGGCAAGGGCTGGCAGGAGCAGCTCTACATCCGCGAGGCGCGGCGCATGGTCTCCGGCTTCGTCATGACGCAGAACCACTGCCAGCACCGCGAGCCGGTCGAGCGCTCCGTCGGCATGGGCGCCTACACCATGGACTCGCACCACGTCCAGCGGCATGTCGACGCGGACGGCCATGTCCGCAACGAGGGCGACGTGCAGGTCGGCGGCTTCCCCCCCTACCCCATCGCCTACGAGGCCATCGTTCCGAAGCGCGGCGAATGCTCCAACCTCCTCGTGCCCATATGCCTCTCCTCGACGCATATGGCCTTCGGCTCGATCCGCATGGAGCCCGTCTTCATGGTCCTCGCCCAGTCCGCCGCCACCGCCGCCAGCCTCGCCATCGACGCGGACGTCGCCGTGCAGGACATCGACTACGACGCCCTGCGCGTCCGACTCGAAGCCGACGGGCAGATCCTGAACTACACCGCCCCGCCCCCGTCCACCGAGCATTTCACCCAGCTCGACACGCTCGACGGCATCGCCGTGGACGACACTATGGCGAAGCGCGTCGGATTCTGGCAAGCCTCCTCCCTCGCCAGCGGAATCCACCATGGCTGTCTCCACGACGGCGACGCCCGCGACGGCAAGGCCTCCGCCACCTTCACCACCACCCTGCCCTCCCCCGGTGTCTACGAGGTGCAGGTCGCTTGGGTCCAAAACGCGAACCGCGCCACCAAGGTGCCCGTCCGCATCGAGCACGCCGACGGAACCGCCGAGGCGCGAGTGAACCAGCGCGAGCGTCCCGCGATCAACAAGCATTTCGCCAGCGTCGGGAAATTCCGCTTCGCCGAAACGGGAACGGTCACGATCTCGAACCACGACACCGACGGATATGTCATCATCGACGCGGTGCGGTGGGTGAAGGTGGAGTGATGTGAGGAGCGCGGGCACTCCTGCCCGCATTTTGAACGCCATGATTCTCTGTTGCGGGCAGGAGTGCCCGCGCTCCCGTGCCCCGCTCACCCCGCCTCGTTCCACTCCAGCCCGCCGGGCAGGTCGAAGCCCTCGTATTCGAGGTGAAGGACTCTCCGCCGCCCCGCACCCGTCGACCGACCGGAGGCATGGAGGAGCAAAGGCCGCATCAGCAAGGCATCGCCCTTCGCGGCGGAGCAAAGATGCTCGGGGATCTCGGCTCGCAACTCCCGGATCCGCTCCGCCGATAGCCGTCCCTCCCGGTGAGTGCCAGGCAGGACTCGCAAGGCTCCGTTCGATTCGTCTGCGTCGTCGAGATGCAGCCGGATCGTCAGCATCCGTTCGAGCAGCCCGACCGGCGGCTGCACATGCGGGATTCCCTCCTTCACGCTCCACGGACCAAAGCCCGGACATTCCCGCCGCTCCCGGACAGCCAAGGTGAGGTCCTGATGCCACGGCACCAGCCAGTTCGACCCGGGCGATTTGTCGAAGTAGATGGCACGAACCGGCAACGGTTCGGCGGGGAGATGGGGACGGACGAGATCAAGCACCTTTGGCGACCGCGCCAAGGCCGCCACTGCCGGAGCTGCCAGCACCCCACGGCGTCCGGCTCCCTCGGCATCGCCCAGTTCGGCAAGCAAAACCCGGCGCTCCTCAGCGTCGAGGATTCCCTGAAGCATCGCGAATCCGCTGCGTTCGATCGAGTCTTGCATGGGAATTCGCGTCAAAAATGAGGAAGGCCCATGGAATTCACTGAAGCTCACGATCCCTTTCCGTAAAGTTCAGCGGATTCCGTGGGCAGCCATCCAATCAGAACCAAGACAAAGAGGGTCAGGTGGCAGACCCGACCCTATCGTCCAAGTTAGGCGTTTTTAAGTTTGGTTTTTGGGCCGAGATTCTTATGGAGAATCGCTCTGATTGCCTTGAGATCGTCTTCTGTCGCTGCCGCTTTCGGAATGAAGTGCGCCCAGCGAGTAGAAATGTAGAGTAGAATAAAGTGCTTCGTCTCGATTGCCTTCAAGAAAGCGTTCCACTTCAAGGTCGTGTCGAACAAATTGCCTTGAACCGTGTAGCCGTCCTGAGTGATTGTGTATGTCTGGACGCCATCGATAGAGGGATTACGGCACCGCATACTGGATACATTGAACATCTGGATGAGGGGGATAAGGCCACCCATGAAAAGAAAGCCACCGAGTAAAATCGCCCACGCGGGCAGATCCCATATTCCCGGCTCGGAAATGTCTTGGCCGCAGCACAGCATGACGATGACGAGCAGAAACGGAATGCCAACGAAGATGCCCCACGCAACGTAAGTAGTCCAAAGGCGGCTGAGAACAGCGCGAGTGGCCCGAAAATGCATCCAGAAGCTGATTCTCGAAGTAAGGGTTATTGATTCCGATTGCATGGACGAACCTCTTTCTGCCTATCGAGTCAAAGGAATCGGCACGGGCTTGTCGGTCGATTGGGTGAACTCGCGGGCGCTGAATAGCCAAACGACGAGCTTCTTCGCATCCCAATATCTCGGCGCGGCGGCGGCTTTGTAGAAAAGCTGCTTGCGGGCTTGGACGAGACCCGATCCGCGCACGCCGACGAGATCGGGGGCGAGGCCGTAGCGGACTGCGAGGTGGTCGAGCACGCCGGCCCCGGCGCAGTGCATCCCGCCGGCACGGCCTTCGTGGAACACCAGCGTGTGGCTGTCGCCAAGGAGCAGCACGGGACTCGTGGGATCGGGCGTCACGCCGACCCGCCCGCCCGCGCTGACGTAGTGTACGGGGAGCGTTTCGGGCGGCACGACGCCTTCCCATTCGCTACCAGTGATCTGGTCGCCGACAAAGGTCAGGGTCCCGGCTTCGCCGACGGAAAAGGGTCCGGGAGCCGTCGCTCCGTCGAGGGGAGCGGTCTCGGCGACAAGCTTCGCGACGAGTTCCGCCCCGGCCGGGGAAAAATGGGCGTCCTGTCGGCAGTAGAGCAGGGCAGCGGGATCGTTTTTGCAGACTTCGAGAAAACGGGGCTCCAAGTCGAGCACCTCGACGCCGGCGGCGGCGATGCGTTCGAGGAAGGGGGCGAGGGCGGCGGCGTCCCCGGCGGAAGCTCCCTCCACGAGCCTGCCAGGATGGATCGAGCCCTTCGCGGGCACGGGCACGAGGAGAAGACGGATGCCGCGCTCCTTCAGAAGCCCGTGGAATTCGACGATGCCGGGCACGGGGTCGGCCTGATTGGCGGCGACCTCCTCCCACGGCTTCTCCCAGAAGCGGCCCGTGGCGAGGTGCTTCACCTCCTTGACCGGAAAATACCATTCGAAATCGTCCCCGCGCACCGAAGGGGCTTGGCGCACCTTCGCGGCGGCGGCCTCGGCGAAGCGGAGGGTTCGATCTTGGGCAGGGAGTGTCGCGGAGACGGCGAGGAGGATGGCGAGGAAGGGTCTCATGGCATCATCAACCCTTACGGCCTCTCCCGTTCGGCTTCAAGTTTCCTGCGAATTTCGTGGAACGACTCTTCAGAGTACGTTTCCGGCTTCCTGTGGCCGCGTTCAGCGGGCGCGGATCGAATGTCCAAACGACGCTCGACCGGGGTCAATGACCCCGGCTACAGATCCCACCTCCGATGGACGCGCTAGCGCTGTAGCCGACCTCAGTGAGGTCGGGCCGAACGTCCAAACGACGCTCGGTCGGAGTCAATGACCCCGGCGACATGTCGCCCCTCCCCATTTCCGTGTCTTCCGCGTGCTCCGTAGGCCACCCTCTCAATGCGCTCCCAAATACCGCTCGCGCAAATGCTCGACCAAGGCGTCGGACGTCACCGGCTCTCCTGCGGCGCGGGCGACGAGTTCATCGGGAAGATACAGGCTCCCGGCTTCGTGGATGTGCTTCCTCATCCAATCCAGAAGCGGCCCGTAGTCGGCGTTCTCGAACGCGGCGGCAACAGCGACATCCCGCTTCGCGGCGCGGGCGAGGTGGGCGGCGTTCAGGTTGCCGAGGCTGTAGGTGGGGAAGTAGCCGAAGATGCCCATGCTCCAGTGGATGTCCTGGAGGCAGCCCTCGGCGTCGTTCCTCACGGGGCGGCCGAAATAGGACTCGAAACGGCGGTTCCATTCGCCGGGGATGTCGGCGACAGCCAGCTCGCCGGAGAAGATGGCCATTTCCATCTCGAAGCGCAGCAGGATGTGGAGGTCGTAGGTCACCTCGTCGGCCTCGACCCGGATGTGGCTGCGCTCGGCTTGGTTCACGGCAGCGTGGAGGTCGTCGGGCGTCAATCCGGCGAGATGGGGGAAGTGGTGGATCGCGCGGGGCAGCCATTTCTCCCAGAAGCCGCGGCTGCGTCCGACGTGGTTCTCCCAGAGGCGCGACTGTGATTCATGCACGCCTAGCGAGCTGGCGCTGCCGACGGGCTGGCCGCGCCAATCCTTCGGCAGACCCTGCTCGTAAAGTCCATGTCCGGTCTCGTGGAGCACGCCGAAGAGCGAACTGAGGAAATCGCCCTCGTCGTAGCGGGTCGTCAGGCGCGTGTCGTAGGGCGCCATGCCGGAGCAGAAGGGATGGACGGCGGTGTCGATGCGCCCCGCCTTGAAGTCGAAGCCGATGGACTCGGCCACCTCGCGGTTGAAGGCCTGCTGCCTCTCAATGGGGTAGTGCCCGGCGAGCTTGGATCGGTCGAAAGGTTCCCGCGCCGTCGCCGCCTCGACCACGGGAACGAGGGACTCGCGCAAGCTTCCGAGGGTGGCGACAAGACCCCGCGCAGTGGCCCCGCGCTCGAAGCCGTCGATCAGGGCGTCGTAGAGATGATCCTCGTAGCCCCAGCGTTCGGCTCGCTCGCGGGAAAGGGCAACGAGCTTTTCCAGATGCGGGGCGAAGCGGGCGAAATCGGATTTTTCCCGGGCCTCGGCCCACGCGGACTTGGCGAGGACGCGGGCTTCGGCGAACTCCTGCACGAGCGGCTTCGGCAGACGGGTGGCGCGGTCGTATGCGTGGCGCCACACGCGCAGGTTCGCGGCGGCCACGGGATCGGTAGCGCTCCTTGACGCGGCCTCGGCTTCGGCGATCCACTCGCCCACCTCGGCGGCGGTGAAGCGCTCGTGCAAATAGCCGCTGAACCACGACATCTGCTCGGCGCGGTAGGCAACGCCGCGTTTCGGCAGGAGAACCTCCTGGTCCCAGCCGAGGAGGGAGGCGGCGTCACCGACGAGGCGCAACTCCCGTCCGAGGGCGACGAGACGCTCGTAGGCCGTGCTCATGCCTCGTGGCGGGGGCTCGTGCTCACTGCGGCGCGGCGGTCGATGCGGCGGCCTCGCGAGCCAAGTTGGCCATCACTTGGATGGAACCAGCGGAAAGGGTGCCGAGCACGCCGGAAGGCTGCCCATCGATGATGCGCACCACGGTGATCCCGACAGGCTTGCCGTCGAGGGTGAAAACGGGCATCCCTTGGGCGGTACCGGCGTCGGTGACGAAGAAGGTGCGATCGCCTTTGAAAACCCCGGTGATGCGGCCCAGCAGGATCGTGGGCATGAAACCGTAGACGGCGGAGGAGCGGGACAGGCCCACGACCTGATCGGCGGCTTCGGCGGTGGCAGCGAACTGGGAAAGATCGACCTTTTCGAACTTCTTGCTCAGGGCCTTGACCTCTTCAGGGTCGGGCAGGATGAAGGCGACGTCCGCTTCAGGGTCCTGGCGCACGACTTTGCCGTGGAGGAGGGTGGTGTCGCCGTAGCTGATCTCGACCTCGGTGAATTCGGTCGTGGCCGACTGGAGCGTGACGATCTTCTCGTCCATCTTCGCCTGTTGCCCCTCAAGACCGACGGCCGCGTCGATCGCGGAGTTGGAGACGACGATGAGGCCGTCGTCGCCGATGGTGACGCCGAGGGTGCGGCGCGGCAGATCGCGGGCAGGGAGGGGGTCGCCCGTGGTCTTGGCCTTGAGCACTCCCTTGGCCGTGACGACGACGAGAGAGCCCTTGTATTGCTCAAGGAGGTTCCTGGCTTTGACCTCGACGGACTCCTCCTGGGCACGGACCACCAAGCCCGAAAGGAGCGAAGCGGCCAAAAGGAGGGCGGCGCGGGCGTTCATCTGGAATACAGTTCGACGACGAGCTGGACGTTCACCATCGTGTCGATCTCCTCGGCTTCGGGGAGGCGGTTCACGGTTCCGGAGAGTTTGTCGCGGTCGAAGGTGAGCCAGTCGGCCACGGGGCGGATCTGGGTCAGGTCGAGGGCGCGGTTGCCGAGCTGCTGGGAGCGGCCCGCTTCGACGACGCTGATGACGTCGCCGGGCTTCACGCAATAGGAGGGGATGTCAACGCGACGGCCGTTCACCTTGATGTGGCCGTGGCCGACGAACTGGCGGGCGGCGCGGCGGGTGTTGCCAAGGCCGAGGCGGTAGACGACGTTGTCGAGGCGGGTCTCAAGCAGTTGCACGAGGATGTCGCCGGTGATGCCGCGACGGCGCTGCGCCTCGGCGAAGTAGCGGCGGAACTGCTTTTCGAGGATACCGTACTGGAGGCGGAGCTTTTGCTTCTCGTTCAGGGCGACGCCGTAGTCGCTGCGCTTCTTGCGGGCACCACGGGCACCGTGCTGGCCGGGAGGATAAGGGCGGCGCTCAAGGGCTTTGGAAGGACCGAACAAGGCCACGCCGAAGCGGCGGTTGATTCTGTCAGTGGGACCGGTGTATCTGGCCATGGGGATGCTTGGTGGAAGAAGAGAGATGCAGGATCAGACGCGGCGAGCTTTCTTGGGGCGACAGCCGTTGTGCGGCACGGGGGTCACGTCTCTGATGCGGAGAACCTCGATGCCGAGGCCTTGCACGGCGCGGACGGCGGATTCGCGCCCGGCACCAGGGCCTTTGACGCGCACCTCGGCTTGCTTGAGCCCGTGCGACATGGCTTGACGGCAGGCGTCCTGGGCGACGAGTTGGGCGGCGTAGGCGGTGCTCTTGCGCGAACCGCGGAAGCCCATCTTGCCCGAACTGGACCAACCGATCACGTTGCCGTTGGCGTCGCTCACGGAGACGATGGTGTTGTTGAAGGTGGAGGCGACGTGGACGACGCCCGCATGGACGTTCTTGCTGCCCTTGGCCTTGAGGATTTTCGGCTTCTCGACACCCTCGGCGCTCTCCATCTCGAGGAAGATGTCCTCGGCGGTGCGGGGGCGCTCCTTCTCCTTGCGGGGGGCTTCCGCCACCGCTTCGGTCGCTGCGGTCTCGGGAGCGGCTGCGACGGCAGCCTCGGCGGGGGCGGCTGCGGTTTCTTCAGGCTGGGTCTCTTCGGCCATGATGCTTGTCTATCGAAAGGAGTTCGGGGATCACTTGCGGATCACGCCCACGGTCTTGCGCTTGCCCTTGCGGGTGCGGGCGTTGGTGGAGGTGCGCTGGCCGCGCACGGGGAGGCCACGGCGGTGGCGCAGACCGCGATAGCAGTTGATCGAGGTCAGGCGCTTGAGGTGGATCTGGAGTTCGCGGCGCAGGTCACCCTCGATCATGACGCCGCCACCGGTGATGGCGTTGGCGATGCGAGCAAGCTGCTCCTCACCGAGTTCGCCAGTGCGGAGATTGGGATCGACCCCGGCCTCATCGAGGATCTTGGTCGCGGTCTTCCGGCCGATGCCGAAGATGTAGGGAAGGGAAGCCTCAATGCGCTTCTCGTTGGGGATTTCGACTCCGAGCAGACGTGCCATAATTCAAACGGGGTTGGAAAGGATTATCCTTGGCGCTGCTTGTGGCGCGGATTCGTGCAGATGACGCGCAACACACCCTGCCGCTTGATAATGCGGCATTCGCTGCAGAGGCGTTTCACAGAGGGCCTGACTTTCATGGGACGAACTAAATCAAATGGGGGAAGGGTGCGCGTCGCTTGCGATGGGAGTCGCGACCGGATTTCGGAAAAACCGGACCGGATGCGCCAAGATTCCAAGCGAATCCCGGCCCCGGAAAGGGACGCCGTGCCAAGGTTTTGGCGCGGGGAGGGAATGTTTACTACAGATTTCCCCTCCCGCAACCGCTCTTTGGCCGAATCCTTTCATTTTTGAAAAATTTTTTCCTGCCGCCGCGAAAGCCCGTCGCGATTCGTTCATCATGCCATCGCCGGGCCGAAACTGCGCTCCCGTGGGGTGAGGATCTCGGCCTCGCCCTCGGTGACGAGGACCATGTGCTCGAAATGGGCGGAGAGGGCGCGGTCGGCGGTGATGACGGTCCACTTGTCCTCGAGGATGCGCACCTCGTCGGTGCCCGCGTTCACCATGGGTTCGATCGCGAGAACCATGCCCGGCTCGAGGTGCGGGTTCTTGAAACGTCGCGAGGCCATCTCCTCGGGATCCCAGTAGTTCGGCACCTGCGGCTCCTCGTGCAGCTTGCGACCAACGCCGTGGCCGACGAACTGCTTCACGACCGTGAAACCGCGCTCCCCGACGTATTCCTCGACCGAGGCGCAGACGGTGGAAAGGCGAGCACCGGGCCGGACGCGGTCGATGGCGGCGAAAAGAGCGGCCTCGGTCGCGGCGAGGAGGGGCACGGCGGTGGCCGGCATGGGGCCGGCGGAGACAGTTTTGGCATTGTCCCCGACCCAGCCCGCCTTGGTGAGGATGCCGACGTCGATCTTGACGATGTCACCGTTGCAAAGTTCGCGCGACCCGCCGATGCCGTGGACGACCTCTTCGTTCACCGAGATGCAGATGTGGCCGGGAAAGCCCTTGTAGCCGAGGAAGGCGCTTTTGCAGGATCGCTCCGCCATCAGGGCGGCGGCGGCGCGGTCGATCTCTCCGGTGGTCGCGCCGGGACGGACGAGGTCGCAGGTGAGGGCGAGGATTTCGGCGGCGGTCGCTCCCGCCTCGCGGAGACCGTCCAATTCGCTCCCGCCGCGAAGCTGGATCTTGGATTTTCGCTTCGCCATGCGGGCCGCGAGGAGACGGAGGGGGTTCCGGATCACTGTCTCGCGACCTGGTAGTAGACGAGTCCGCCGATGATGAGGATGGCGGCGACGATGAGGAGCCATAGGATCTGGTTCCCGCTGGCCACCGCACCAGTCCCCCCGGGGCGGTCGAAGCGCCCGCGGATGCGGCCCTTGCGGAGGAAGCCGTCGTAGTGGCGCTGGATGAGGTGGGTCTCCACTTGGCGCATCACATCGAGGAGCACACCGACCATGATGAGGAGGCCGGTCCCCCCGAAGAACTGCGCCGCAAGCGGCGGCACACCCATGAGGGCGGTGAGGATGGGCGGCAGGATCGCGACGATGGTGAGGAAGATGGCTCCGGCGAAGGTGAGGCGGCTCATCGACTTGTCGAGGAACTCGGCGGTGGGCTTGCCGGGGCGCACGCCGGGGATGTAACCGCCGTTCTTCTTGAGGTCGTCGGCGATCTGGTTGGGCTGGAACATCGTCGCGACCCAGAAGTAGCTGAAGAAGAAGATCATCAGGCCGGTCATCACGTAGTAGATCCAGCCGTGGGCACCGCCCCCGCCACCGAGGATGCTCATCAGATTCTGCGCCCAAGCCTCGTGAGGGAAAGCCCAGCCGATGATCTGCGCCGGGAACATGAGGATGGCCTGGGCGAAGATGATGGGCATGACGCCGGCATAGTTGACCTTCAGCGGCATGTGCTGGGTCTGGCCGCCGTACATCTTGCCGCCGCGAACCTGCTTGGCGTAGTTGATCGGGACGCGGCGCTGCGCCTGAGTGATGGAGATCACCGCCGCGACGACGAAGAAGAGGAAGGCGAGCAGGGCGACGAGCTGAAAGGGGCGCAGCAGGTTGTCGCCAGCACTGGCGACGTAGGTGTTGTAGACCTGGAAGAGGGCACCGGGCAGCGCGTAGATGATGTTGACGGTGATGATGATGGAGACCCCGTTGCCGATGCCCCGCTCGGTGATCTGGTCGCCGAGCCAGAGGAGGAGCATTGCGCCTCCGGTGATGATGATGACTGTCTTGAAAAGGAAGAAGGTTCCCGCCTCGGGCACGAGCTCACGCGTCGATCCGCTGGCGATGTCCCGGAGGAAGGGATTGGCCTGGGGATTGACGAGGGACTGCGCCAGCATCCAGCCTTGGAAAAGGCAGAGGACGATGGTGAGAACGCGGGTGTAGAGGCTGATCTTCTGCCTCCCGCCTTCCTCCCGAGAGAGTTTGCCGAGCGAGGGGACCACCGCTGTGAGGAGCTGCATCATGATCGACGCGCTGATGTAGGGCATGATGCCCAAGGCGAAGAGGGCCGAATTCTGCAAACCGCCACCGCTGAAGACGTTCATCAGGGCGAGCACGGCGGTGAGGCCGCGGTTGTCGCTCGATTGCTCCTGCACTTGGCGGTACCAGTCCTGCAAAACGTTGTCGTCCACCCCCGGCAGGGTGATGACGGCACCGAGGCGCACGATCACAATGGCAAGCAGGGTGAAGAGAATCCTCGAACGCAGTTCGGGGATCTTGAGGCTGTTGGTGAAGGCGGAGATCATCGGGAATGGCGGGAGGAGGGAACCGGCGGGACGGGAGGCGGGCGGGCCGCGCTCGCTCACGATTCGGCGACGCTGCCGCCCGCTTTTTCGATTTTCTCCTTCGCCGCGACCGACACCTTGTCGACGGACACGGTGAGCTTCCGGGTGAGATCGCCGTTGGCGAGCAGCTTGACCCCGTCCCAGACCCCTTTGACGAGGCCAGCGGCGCGGAGGGTGGCCTCGTTCACCTCGTCACCGTCGGCGAACTTCGCCTCCAACGTGGCGAGATTGACGACGGCGTAACGGGTCTTGAACTGCGCGTTGTTGAAGCCCTTCTTGGGCAGACGACGGGCGATGGGCATCTGGCCACCCTCGAAACCGGGGCGGATGGAGGCCCCGGCGCGCGCCTTCTGGCCCTTGTGCCCCTTGCCGGAGGTCTTGCCAAGGCCGGAGCTCTCGCCGCGACCGAGTCGCTTGCGGCGATGCTTCGAACCGGGGGTGGGTTTCAATTCGTGGAGTTTCATGAAGCTGGGATTCCGGTGGAGGGACGGTTAAAGGGCTTTCTTCTCGGCGAGGCGCTTGCCACGGACGGAATAGATCTGCTCCTTGGTGCGAAGTTGCGCGAGGGCCTCAAGGGTCGCCTTGACGACGTTGGCGGGATTGTTAGAGCCTTGCGACTTGGCGAGGATGTCCTTGATCCCCGCCGCCTCGACGACGGCACGGACGCCGCCACCCGCGATGAGCCCGGTGCCGGGCGAGGCGGGGAAGAGGAGGACGCGGGCACCACCGTGCTCGCCGATGACGGGATGGGGGATGGTGTTGTGGGTGATGTTCACCGCGAGCATCTGCTTCTTCGAAGCCTCGCTGGACTTCTTGATGCACTCGGAGACCTCCTGGGCCTTGCCGAAGCCGAAGCCGACGCGGCCTTCGCGGTCGCCGCTCACGACGAGGGCGCTGAAGCTGAAGCGGCGTCCGCCTTTCACGACCTTGGAGCAGCGGTTGATGTGGACCACCTTTTCGAAAGTGTTTTCCGAAACCTCGCGGAAGGACTCGGGCGAACTGGCGCGGAGGCGCTCGTGCGCCTTCTCCAGCTTGTCGAAGGCGGCGGGAGCCTCGGTGGCCTCGCTCTCGGCGGCAGCCTCAAGGGCAGCGGACTCAAGGAGTTCGTCGGTGGCAGCCTCGACGGCGGCTTCGTTCGGAATTTCGTCGCTCATAGATCGGTCGTCAGAAGTTGAGTCCAGCCTCGCGGGCCGCGTCGGCGAGGGCTTTCACCTTGCCATGGTATTGGAAGCCACCCCGGTCGAAGACGACGGCATCGAGGCCGGCCGCCTTGGCCTTCTTGGCGACGGTCTCGCCCACTTTGGCGGCGGCGGCCTGGTTCGCGCCCTTCGCCGAAATCCCCTTGTCGAGGGTGGAGGCGGCGGCAAGGGTGCGCCCGCTGGCGTCGTCGATGACTTGGGCGTAGACGTTCTGGTTGGAGAAGTGGACGGCGAGGCGGGGGCGCTCCGCCGTGCCGGCGATCTTCTTGCGGATGCGGACGCGCACCTTGGCGCGGGCCTGCTTGCGGATGTGGAGACTCATGGGTGGTTCCTCGCGGTGATGAATTATCGTTTGACGCTCTTGCCTTGCTTGCGGCGCACTTTCTCGCCCTTGTAGCGGACGCCTTTGCCCTTGTAGGGTTCGGGCGGATAATAGGAGCGCACATCGGCGGCAAACTGGCCGACGAGCTGCTTGTCGATCCCCTCGATCTTGATGTTCGTGTTGCCTTCGACGGTCACGGCGATGCCTTCGGGGATGGGATGGAGCACGGGATGGGAAAAGCCGAGGCTGAGGTCGAGGGCCTTGCCCTTGACGGCGGCGCGGAAGCCGACGCCGATGATCTCAAGCTCCTTGGTGAAGCCTTTTACGACGCCCTCGACCATGTTCGCGACGAGACTGCGGGCGGTGCCGTGCATGGCGCGGAGCTCGCGCTCCTCCGAGCTGCGGGTGACGGTCAGGGTGCCGTCCTCCTGCTCGATGCCGAGCCCGCCGGGCAGGGTCCACTGGAGCTGCCCCTTCGGTCCCTTCACGGAGACCTCCCGGCCTCCTTGGACGTTGATCTCCACTTTCTCCGGGAGAGGTATCTGCTTTTTACCGATGCGCGACATGGTGGTGCGGTGTTTGGAAATTCGGGTTCGAGGCGGTCCTCACCAGACAAGGGCGAGAAGTTCGCCGCCGAGCTTGTGCTTGCGGGCGGTGTGGCCGGCCATGATCCCTTTCGGCGTGGAGACGATGGCGATGCCCATGCCTCCGAGAACCTTGGGGATGTCCTCGCAACCGACATAGCGGCGCAGACCAGGGCGGCTGACGCGCTTGAGGTTTTTCAATGCGGGGGTGTTGCCGGCGTAGCGGGGCTTGGCCTTGATCTGGGCACGAGTGCCTTCGCCAGTCTTCTCGAAAGACCAGAGGTAGCCCTCCTCCTTGAGGATGCGGGCGATCTCCTCCTTCACTTTCGAGTAGGGGGCGGTGAAGTCCTCCTTGTGCGCCAAGGTGGCGTTCTTGAAACGGGAGAGAAAATCGGAGATGGGATCGGTCAGGGCGGCCATGGGTTCCGGTGGGTGGATGCGGGAAAAAGGCGGGTTCAGGCGGAGGCGCCGGACTTGCGGAAGGGGAAGCCGAGCAGCTTCAGCAGCTCGCGGGCCTCGTTGTCGGTCTTGGCGGTGGTCACGATGGTGAAGTCGAAGCCGATGGTGCGGGTCACCTTGTCGATCTCGATTTCGGGGAAGATGGTGTGGTCAGCGATGCCGCAGGTGTAGTTGCCGCGCCCGTCGAAGGACTTCGTCGGAAGGCCGCGGAAGTCGCGAATGGTGGGGGCGGCGACGTTGATGAAACGGTCGAGGAACTCCCACATGCGGGCACCACGCAAGGTGACGCGGGCACCGATGGTATCACCGGCGCGGAGCTTGAAGTTCGAGATAGCGTTGCGGGCCTTCGTCGCGACGGCGCGCTGGCCGGTGATCTTGCCTAGATCCTCGATCACCGCCTCGGAGGCGGCCTTGCGGTCCTCGGCCTTCCCGAAGCCGACGTTGAGCACGACCTTCTCGATCACCGGGATGCGGTGGACGTTGTCGTAGGCGAACTTCTCCTTCAGGCCGGGCACGGCCTTCTGCTTGTAGACCGACTTGAGCGCGGGTTCCATTGTCTTGAAAAATAGGGCTGAATTCCTCGATGGGGTGAAATCACTTGGCGACCGCCAGCTTCACGTTGGAGATGTGGATGGGGCCCTCCTTCTCGGCGAAGCCGCCCTCGGGGCGGTCCTGGCTGGGCTTGACCGCCTTCTTGATGATACGGACGCCCTCGACGAGCACTTGGGACTTCGTCGGGAAGACCTGGAGGACCTTGCCCGTCTCCCCTTTGTGGTTGCCGGAGATGACGACGACTTCGTCGCCCTTCTTGACATGGGTTTTGATTCGCTTGGCCATGGCTGCCGGTGGGATGCTTGGAATGAAAGTTAGAGGACCTCGGGAGCGAGGGAGACGATCTTCATGAAGTTCTTCTCGCGGAGTTCGCGGGCGACGGGTCCGAAAATGCGGGTGCCCTTGGGGTTCTTGTCCTTGTCGATGATGACGATGGCGTTGTTGTCGAAGCGCAAGACCGAGCCGTCGGTCCGGCGGATGGGGGCGGCGGTGCGCACCACCACGGCGCGGACGACGTCGCCCTTCTTCACGTTCGCGGTCGGGATGGACTCGCGGATGTGCGCGGTGACGATGTCCCCGACGCGGGCGTGGCGGGAGCGGGTGCCGATCACACCGATCATTTTGGCGACGCGGGCACCGGTGTTGTCGGCCACCTGCACCTTGGATTCCATCTGGATCATGGCTGGGAAATGGGGTTGGGAAATTCCGTTCGGGGACGCGGGGTGGTGTTCTCAGTGGGAGAGGATCTCCTTCAACTGCCAGCGCTTCTTCTTGCTCAGCGGCCGAGTCTCTTCGATGAGAACGCGGTCGCCCACTTTCGCCTCGCCGTTCTCGTCGTGGGCGAAGAAGGTGGAGGTCCGCTTCACGATCTTCTTGAAGCGGGGGTGCGGGACGCGGCGGCGCACTTCGACCACGATGGTCTTCTGCATGGCGTCGGACGTGACCACGCCCACGCGGGTCTTGCGCAACCCGGTCGCGCTCTGGCTCTCTTCTGACTCGCTCATCTGATTGGAAAATGGGAAAGGTTGGCGGGTGGATCAGGCTTGTCCGGCGCGTTTCGCGGTGAGGATGGTTTCGATGCGGGCGACCTCGCGGCGGGCGAGGCGGAGACGGGCGGGGTTCTCAAGCTGGCCGGCCTCCTGCTGGACGCGGAGCATGAGGGATTCCTCCTTGAGCTCGCGACGACGCGCCGCCAGTTCGTCGACGGTCAACTCGCTCAGTTTCTTGCTGGATTTGGACATCTGGATGGGTGGGCGGAGGTTCGGATCATTGCTCGACGCGGCGCACGAAGCGGCAGCGGATCCCGAGCTTGTTGGAGGCGAGGCGGAGCGCCTCTTTCGCGGCGGACTCCGGCACGCCGGAGATTTCGAACATCATCGTGCCGGGGCGGACGACGGCGACCCAAGCGTCGACGGGGCCTTTCCCCTTCCCCATCCGGGTTTCGGGCGGGCGGGCGGTGATGGGCTTGTGCGGGAAAATGCGAATCCAGACCTTGCCCTTCCGTTTGAGGTGGCGGTTGATCGAAATACGGCACGATTCGATCTGGCGGTTCGTGATCCAGCCGCGCCCGAGGCATTGCAGGCCGAATTCGCCGAAGCTCACCTTGGTGCCTCGCGTGGCGTTGCCGGCGCGGCTGCCGCGGTGGGTCTTGCGGAATTTCACTCGTTTGGGGATCAGGGGCATGGCTTCTCTCCTGTGGTGTTGGGAAGGTTTCGGTGGGGATCAAGGGCCGACGGATCAGTCGCGGCGGGCGGGACGGGGGCCTCCTTGGCCACGGTGGCCACCCTCGCGACGGGGGCGCTTGTTGCCTTCGCCGGGGACTTCGTCCTTTTTCGTGATCCAAACTTTGACGCCGATGATGCCCCAAGTGGTCTCGGCCTCGGCGAAGCCGTAGTCGATGGGGACACGGAGGGTCTGGAGCGGCACCTTGCCCTCGCGATAGGCTTCGGCACGGGCGATGTCGGCTCCACCGAGACGTCCGGCGGCGCGGATACGGATGCCTTCGGCGCCGAAGTCCATGGCCGTCTGGATGGCGCGCTTCATGGCGCGGCGGAAGGAGACGCGGCGCTCCAATTGAGTGGCGACTTGGGCGGCGACCCATGCGGAGTCGAGTTCGGGCTGGCGGATCTCGTGGATGTCGATCTTGACCTGGGCACCATTGCAGATGCGGCTGATGTCGGCGGTCATGTCCTCGATGTCCTTGCCGCGCTTCCCGATGATGAGACCGGGACGGGAGGTGTGGAGGGTGACGCGGACGCTGTTCCAAGCGCGCTCGATGACGACTCGGGAGACGGCACCTTTCTGGAGGCGGCTCTCAAGGTAGCGGCGGACTTTGAGGTCCGCGTGAAGCTGGCTCGCGTAGTCGCCCTGCGGGGCGTACCAGCGCGACTGCCAGTCCTTGCTCACGGCGAGCCGGAAACCGATCGGATGTACTTTTTGTCCCATAATGGAAATGCGTTGTTGGTCGGATCAATTCCCTGCCTTCCCTTCGGAAAGCTCCTTCGCCTGGCTGATCCAGTTTTCCCGCTCGACTCGTCCTTTGAAGGAAAGAAGCTCCTCGAACTCCTCGACGTTCCGTTCGGTCCAGTTCGCGATCTGCTCGAATCGGTAGATACCGACAGCGTTGAGCTTCTCCTCAAGGACCGGGCCGACGCCACTGATCAATTTCAGGTCGTCGGTCTCGGCGGGGGGGGAGTCATAGACCATTCCACGGGCTTCGTCAAGCCTCGGGCTGCTGGAAGCGGCGGATTTCGGTGCGGTTTCCACGGCATCGGCCTTCACCTTCGCCGGAGCCTTCCCGGATTTCTCCGCCTTGGCGGCGCGGGGGGCCTTCTTCGCCTTCGGCTCCTGGGAGGCCTCCTCGTCGGTGAGGACCACGGTGAGGTGGCTGGTGCGCTTGCGGATGGAGGCGGCGGAGCCACGCGCCCGCGCCTTGAAGCGCTTCAAGGTGGGGCCTTCGCCGACGACGGCGCTCTTCACGACGAGTCCCTCGACGGAAAGCTCGAAATTGTTCTCGGCATCGGCCAAGGCGGTCTTCATCGTCTTCTGGAAGAGCCGGGCGCCCTTGCGCGGGGTGAAGGCGAGGAGGTCGAGCGCGGCGGAGACGGGCAAGCCCTGGATCTCGCGAGCCACGTCGCGGGCCTTGCGAGCGGAGATGCGGGCGTTTTTGTAAGTCGAGGTGACGTCCATGTTGCTGGGTGGTTATAAAGCGTTCTGTTCGGGAAGGAGGCGGATGCCGTCGCCCACCTCCACCTCGCCCGCGTCGGCGAGACGGTCCTGCAAGACGGCTCCGGCGATGGTGTCGCGCACGTCCACGACGAGGGCGGAGTATAGCGGGCGATCTCCGCGTAGGACGGCGATGGGAGTGCCAACGCGGAGCCCGCTGCGGCGGCCCGCATCGAAGACGACGAGGCCGATCCCGGCGTCGATGCTGACGACCTGCGCGCGGGCAAGGTCGGCGGGATCCGAGGCGGCCTCCGCGACCGGGGCGAGGGCGGCGTTCGCGGCAGCGAGGGATGCCTCGGCTTCGGCACGCACCTTCTTGTCGAGCTGGGGAGCGGCCTTGAGAGTCGTGAGGAAAGATTCCGCGAGGCGGCGGATAGCACCGCTCCGGCGGTCAAGCTCCTGCTGGGCGATGTCGAGGTCGCGCACAGCTTTGAGGAGGCGCTGCTCAAGGGAGTTCTCGTCTCGGGTGACGAGATCGACGCCGAGGGCTTGGAGCTTCAATTCGGTCTCGCGAGCCGCCACCGTCTGCTCCTCGCTGACGCGGACGGCCTCGGCGAGGCTCTCGACGAGGGCGCGGCGCTGTGATTCGGCTTCGTCGGCCCGTTTCCGGGCAGCCTCGGCCTGCTCCTGCGCCACTTGAAGGGCGGTTCGCAACTCCCGCACCTCGACCGATTCGGCGGGGGGCGTCTCCTGCGCAACCGATCCGCCAACCCATGAAGCCGCGACCACAGCCACAGAGGCGGCGCGGAGGAAGCGGAGGATGGAGGCGGGAAGCGTCATGCGGAGGGAGGCGATCAACCCTTGATCTTCGGATTGTGGCCGCTGTGGCCGCCGAACTTCCGGGTGAGGGAGAATTCGCCGAGCTTGTGGCCGACCATGTTCTCGGTCACGAAGACGGAGTTGAACTCCTTGCCGTTGTGGACAAGGAAGGTGTGGCCGACGAAGTCGGGGGTGATCATCGAGCGGCGCGACCACGTCTTGATGGGGCGCTTCTGCCCCGACGCGTTCATGTCGTCGATCTTGATCAGGAGCTTCTGATCAACGAAAGGACCTTTTTTCAGTGAACGACCCATAATCTGCTTTCTCTGGATTCAATTTCGATGACAACGCGATCAACGGCGGCGCTTCTTGGTCTTGCGGCGCTCGACGATGAACTTGTCGCTGCCTTTGTATTTCTGGCGGGTCTTCTGGCCCTTCGTGTGGCCCCAAGGACTCTTGAGGTGCTGGCGACCACCGCCGGATTTCGATTTGCCCTCACCACCGCCGTTGGGGTGGTCGACAGGGTTCATGGCCATGCCGCGCACGGTCGGACGCACGCCGAGCCAACGGCTGCGACCAGCCTTGCCGCTGATGACCTGCTCGTGCTGGACGTTGCCCACCGTGCCGATGGTGGCGTAGCAGCTCGTGTGGATCTTGCGGATTTCGCCGGAGGGAAGCTTGACGAGGGCGTAGCTGCCTTCGCGGTTGGAGAGGACGCAGCTCTGGCCGGCGCTGCGGGCGATCTGGCCGCCACGACCGGGGGTGATCTCGACGTTGTGGATGGTCGAGCCAGTCGGGATGCTGCCGAGCGGCAGGGCGTTGCCGGGCTTGATCGGGGCCTTCTCGCCAGCGGCGACCTGCGATCCGACCTCCAACCCACGCGGGGCGAGGATATAGGAGCGCTGGCCATCGGCGTATTCGACCAGGGCGATGCGGGCGCTGCGGTTGGGATCGTACTCGACGGTCAGCACCTTGGCGGCCTCGTCGCGGCGGCTCCGTTTGAAGTCGATGAGACGGTATTTCCGTTTATGGCCACCGCCGCGGTGGCGCACGGTGATGCGCCCGTTGTTGTTCCGTCCGCCCGACTTCTTGAGGGGGCGGCAGAGGCTCTTCTCGGGCGACGAGGCGGTGATCTCCTCGAAGTCGGGGAGGAGCTTGTAGCGGCTCGGCGGCGTGATCGGTCTGAAGGTTTTCAAAGCCATGGCTCTTGCGGAAGGTGGACGGTTAGACGAATTCGATGGACTCCCCGTCGGCGAGGCGGACGAAGGCTTTCTTCCAATGCTTGGTGCGGCCGAAGTCGGCGCGGCGCTCGCGCTTCTTCTTGCCTTGGTAGTTCGCGGTGCGGACGTCAACGACCTTCTTGCCGAAGAGCTTCTCGACCGCTTCCTTGATCTCAAGCTTGTTGGCCTTGCGGTTCACCTTGAAGACGTACTCGTTGCGCGTCTCGGTGAGGAGGGTGGCCTTCTCGCTGAGCTGGATCGTTTCGACGACTTGGAAAATGTCTTTCATGTGGATTCCTTTCCTCCTCTTCAGTTGGCGGTGCGGGCGGCGAGGGTTTCGAGGGCCGGCTCCACCACGAGGATCTTGGTGTAGTGGAGAAGCTGCTCGGTGTTGACCTCATGCGCCGAAATGAGCTGGGCCGACGGCACGTTGCGGGCGGCGCGCTTGGTCTCCTCGGAGAACTCGCCCCCCACGATGAGGACGCGTTTCACGTCGCCGGCAAGGTCGTCGACCTGCTTGACGAAGGACTTGGTCTTCCCGTCGGCGACGGCGAAGGAAGGCACGGTGAGGACATCGCCAGCCTCAATACGGGCGGTGAGGGCCTTGGAGAAAGCGAGACGGCGGATGGAGCGGTTCACCTTCTTCGAATAGTCGCGGGGCCTCGGGCCGAAGGCGACGCCGCCGCCTTCGTGGTGGGGCGGGTTGTTGCCGCCTTGGCGGGCGTTGCCCGTGCCTTTCTGGCGATAGGGCTTCTTGCCGGTCCCGGAGACTTCGCCTCGGGTCTTGGTGTTGGCGCTGCCGCTGCGGCGGTTCGCCTGCATCGCCACGATCACATCGTGAACGGCTTGGCGTCCGCGCTCGGCGTCCTCCACGAGGGTGAGATTCGCGCTTTTCGCGGCTTCGAGATTGAGAGTCTTGGCTGCCATCTGGGGGTCTTCCTTTCTCTATAAATGGGTTCGCTCGGGTCGTCTCAGCCCTCGGCGGATTCCTCCGTCGCGGCGGCTTGGGCGGCCCCGGCTTTCAGGTTGCGTTCGGGAGCCTCCTTCTTCTTGGCAGGACGGATCACGACGTAGCCGCCCTTCGCGCCCGGCACCGCGCCGCTGACGAGGAGCACTTTGTCGTCGTTGCGCTTCTGGACGATTTTGAGATTCTGCACGGTCTTGCGCTCGCTGCCTTGGTGGCCAGGCATGGCCTTGCCTTTCCAGATACGACCGGGATCGGTGCCGGCCCCGACACCACCAGTCCGGCGGTGCATCATGTGGCCGTGGGCCTGGGGCTGGCCGTGGAAGTTGTGGCGACGCATGACGCCTTGGAAGCCCTTGCCCTTGCTCGTGCCGATGACATCGACCCACTGCCCCTCGTCGAAGAGGTCGAGGCCGGGGTTGGCGATCTCGGGGAGCTGCTCGTCGCTCTCGACGCGGAACTCGAGGATCTTGCGCTTCGGCGTGGAGCCGTTGGCCTTGAGGTGGCCGGCTTCGGCGCGGGTGAGGCGGGATTCCTTCTGGTCGTCGTAACCGACCTGGACGGCGCTGTATCCGTCTTTTTCCGCCGTCTTCTTCTGGAGGAAGACGTTGTCGCTCACGTCGATCACGGTCACGGCGATGGCCTCGCCCGCTTCGTTGAAGATGCGGGTCATGCCGACTTTCTTTCCGATTAGTCCGATGCTCATGGGCAAGTCGTTCAGGCTGAACTGGGCTGAAGGTTCACGGGGAAGGGCGCGGCCCCTCAGATTTTGATGGTGATATCGACGCCGGCGGGGAGATTGAGCTTCTTCAGCTCATCGACGGTGCGGGAGGTGGGTTCGACGATGTCGAGGAGACGCTTGTGGGTGCGGATCTCGAACTGCTCGGCCGACTTCTTGTTGACGTGGGGCGAGCGGTTCACGCTGAATTTCTCGATACGGGTCGGCAGCGGGATCGGTCCGGCGACGCGGGCCCCGGTGCGTTTCGCGGTCTCCACGATGTCGAGGGTCGATTTGTCGAGAAGTCGGGCGTCGTAGGCGCGGAGGCGGATTCGAATGCTTTGTCCCTGCATGGTGCTTGGTCCGTTGGAGTTTGAAAATCGGTGGGGTGTCAGACGTATTGCGCGGTCATGCGCTCAAGGATGGCGGCGGGTACCTCCTCGAAGCGGAGGGGCTCCATCGAGAAGCTGGCGCGTCCTTTGGAGAGGCTGCGCATATCGGTGGCGTAGCCGAACATCTCGGCCATGGGCACTTCGGAATGGATCTGGCTGAGGCCGTTGCGCGAGCCGACCTCGGCAATGCGTCCGCGGCGGCGGTTGAGGTCGCCGATAATGTCGCCTTGGTATTCGTCAGGCACCTCGACAGTCACCTGCATGACGGGCTCCAGCAGGGCCGGGCCGGCGGCGGCGACGGCCTCGCGCATCGCGAGGATCGCGGCGATCTTGAACGCCTGTTCGTTGGAATCGACCTCGTGGCTGGAGCCGCCGAGGAGATCGACGTGGAGATCGACGACGGGATAGCCGAGGATGACGCCGTTGGTGAGCGATTCGCGAATGCCGGTCTCGCAAGCGCCAATGAACTCCTTGGGAATCTCCCCGCCAGTGACGCGGTTGTTGATGGTGAATCCCTTGCCCCGCTCGTTGGGGGAGACGCGGAGGATGACGTGGCCATACTGCCCCTTACCTCCAGTCTGCTTGACGAGCTTGTATTCGCCGTCGGCGGCCCTGGTCACAGCCTCGCGATAGGCGATTTGCGGCTTTCCCGCGTTGGTGCGGACGCTGAACTCGGATTGCAGGCGCGATTGGATGATCTCCAAGTGAAGCTCGCCCATCCCAGCGATGAGGGTCTGCCCGGTCTCCTCGTTGGTCGAGACGACGAAGGTGGGATCCTCCTCGGCGAGGCGGCGGAGCGCCTCGGTCAGCTTGTCGGAGTCGGCCGTGGTCTTCGGCTCGACCGCCATGGAGATGACCGGCTCGGGGAAAGCGGGCGGCTCCAGCAGGATGTCGAAGCCTTCCACATGCAGGGTGTCGCCGGTGCGGACGTTCTTCGGCCCGACGATCGCGGCGATGTCGCCCGCGTGGCAGGTCTCGATATCCTTGTGGTCGTTCGACTGGATCTGGATGAGGCGGCCGATGCGCTCGGCGCGACCCGTGCGGGAATTGAAAATCTTGTCGCCCTTCGACACCGTGCCGGAATAGACGCGGATGAAGACGAGCTTGCCGACGAACTTGTCGGACCAGAGCTTGAAGGCGAGGGCGCAGAACTTGGCGCGGTCGTCCGCCGGAGCCTCGACGAGGACGGATTCATCATCGGCCTTCATCCCTTGTGCCGGGGGAATGTCGAGCGGGCTGGGGAGGTAGTCCACCACGGCATCAAGGAGGTATTGGACACCCTTGTTTTTGAACGCGGAACCGCCGATCACCGGAACGATGGCGTTGGCAATGGTGGCGCGGCGCAGGCCCGCCTTGATGTCGGCGGGAAGAATCTCGGCCTCCTCCAGATACATCGTGGCGATCTCGTCATCGACCTCGGCGAGGGCTTCGAGGAGGGATTGGCGGGCGGCGAGAGCGATCTCAAGCTGCTCGTCGGTGAGTTCGGTCACCTCGTAGGTCGAACCGAGCAAATCGTCGTCGGAATAGATCACCGCCTTCAGGCTGATCACATCGATCTGGCCGCGGAGGGTGTCCTGCGAACCGATGGGGATGAGGACGGGATGGGCGTTGGCCCCGAGTTTCTCCCGCACATCGGCGACCACGGCGTCGAAGTCGGCGCCGATCCGGTCCATCTTGTTCACGAAAATCAGACGGGGGACGCCGTATTTACTGGCCTGACGCCAGACCGTCTCGGACTGGGGCTGCACCCCGGCGACACCGCAGAAGACCACGACCGCGCCGTCGAGGACACGCAAAGAGCGCTCCACCTCGGCGGTGAAATCGACATGACCGGGTGTGTCGATGATATTGACCCGGTTGCGCTCACCCGCCGCCGACTTGTAAACACCGACTTCCTCGGCCTGTCGCCATTCGCAGGTGACGGCGGCAGAGGTGATTGTGATGCCACGGGCGCGCTCCTGCTCCATCCAGTCCGTCGTCGCTTGGCCGTCATGGACCTCGCCGAGCTTGTGGATCGCCCCCGTATAGAAGAGGATGCGCTCGGTCAACGTCGTCTTGCCCGCGTCGATGTGGGCCGCGATCCCGATGTTGCGCGTCCGCTCAAGCGGAAACGCGCGGTCGGGAGCATTGGGACCACCACTCATCGGCTTGGACGGGGACTGTAGGACGGCAGGCACGGGATTCTTACCAGCGGAAGTGGGCGAAGGCGCGGTTGGCCTGGGCCATTTTGTGGGTCTCGTCACGCTTGCGGACGACGACGCCTTGATTGGTGCTCGCGTCGCGGATCTCGTTGGCGAGGGCGATGTGCATCGGGGTGCCGCGACGGTTGCGGGCGGCGTTGACGATCCAACGCATCGCGAGGGCCTCCTGGCGGTCGATGGAGACCTCCAGCGGAACCTGGTAGGTGGCCCCGCCGACGCGGCGGCTCTTCACCTCGACGCGCGGCTTGGCGTTCTCCACGGCGCGGTTGAGGACCTCGACCGGATCGACCGACTCGGCCCCTTCGTTGGCGCGGTCGATGGCGGCGTAGACGATGCGCTCCGCGAGGGAACGCTTGCCTTGGCGCATCACCTTGGACACCAGCTTGGAGACCAGCGGACTGTCGTAGCGGGCATCGCGCCGCTCGGGCTTGCTGTAGACTCTTTTTCTTCGGGACATAGGATTATTTCGGTGAAAACCTGGAACATTCGTATCGCCGGAGAGAGGATTTGACGCAGGTCAAACCCTCACCCCTTCTTAGGTCGCTTCGCTCCGTATTTCGAACGGGCTTGCTTGCGCTTGGCCACGCCGAGGGTGTCGAGGGCACCCCGCACGATGTGGTAGCGGACACCCGGCAAGTCCTTGACCCGGCCGCCACGGACCAGCACGATGGAGTGCTCCTGGAGGTTGTGGCCTTCCCCCCCGATGTAGGCGATCACTTCCTCGCCGTTGGTGAGGCGGACCTTGGCCACCTTCCGGAGCGCCGAGTTCGGCTTCTTGGGCGTGCGGGTGTAGACCTGCAAGCACACGCCGCGGCGCTGCGGGCAATCGTCGAGCGCGGGCGACTTGGACTTGTCGGGCTTGTCCTGTCTCCCTTTGCGAACGAGCTGGTTGATCGTGGGCATGGTTGTCTCCGGGGTTGGAAAATGGTAAAATTCGGCATCCTTCGTGCTTTGTGGCTCTTGCCGAAAAGGCGGCGGATCGAACCAGAAAAGCCCCGCTTCCAAGACGCCAAGGCGGAGCGGGGGGCGGGAATATAGGCGGACTTCCCCAGCCCGCAAACGGATTTTATTTCAAATTTTTCCGGCCCCGGAAACTTGCCCGCGTTTCCGCGTCTTTCCGCGCATTTCCTGGGGAAGGGCGGCGGGACGCCGGGGTCAGAAAGCCCCCTCGTTAAGCAGCTCCATCGTTTCGTCCCCGAACCCGAGGGCGTAGAGACGCCGACGGGTGAGGTAGGTGACCAGCGAAGGGTCGAAGCTTACGCTGGCAAGCAGTGGCTGGATGGTGCGGCCCGCGTATTCCGGGAAGAAGTCGGGCACTTCGCGCACCTTCTCCAGAAAGGCGTCGGGTTTCCAACGATGGCCGTTCGCTCTTTGTCGCCCGTCATCCTTTTGAAGGCATGGGCTGGAAGCCCATGCTCGGGATCTTTAGCTGTAGGCATCGGGCGCGGGCTGGATGTTTCGACGATCGACCGAGGTCGAGGCCCTCGGCACAAATCAGTGTCGGGCGATCTCCCGTGTTTCAGTTACGAACCCAAGGGACGCCGCTCCGGCAGCGCCACCGAGGCCACGGCCAGCGCGGCGATGCCCTCGCGTCTACCGACGAAGCCCATGGCCTCGTTCGTCGTCGCCTTGATCCCGATGTCGGTCGGCTCGATGCCGAGGGCGGCGGCGAGGGCGGCTTTCATCGCGGGGACGTGGCTCCCGACGCGAGGCTCCTCGGCAACGAGGGTGCTGTCGATGTTCTCGATGCGTCCGCCCGCAGCGGCGGCGAGTTCGGCGGCCTTTTCGAGGATTTTCAGACTGCTGATGCCCTCGATGGAGGCGTCGGAGGGCGGAAACCAATGGCCGATGTCAGGCTCGCCGATGGCCCCGAGGATGGCGTCGGCGATGGCGTGAGAGAGCACGTCGGCATCGGAGTGCCCGGCCAAGCCACGACCGTGGGGGATGGTCACGCCGCCAAGGACGAGGGGACGGCCTTCGGCGAAAGCGTGGACGTCGTATCCGATGCCGCTGCGGTATCTCATGGGGGGAGTTGAGAGTGGTTAGTTGAGAGTTGAGAGTTGAGAGTTTGAAAGTGAGCGGCTTGCGCCGAAGTCCAAGACCGGATTGTTGCGGCGAGTTCACTCGCCGGTTCCGGGCCTCTCCACTCTCCACTCTCCACTCTCCACTCTCAACCCTCAACCCTCAACCCTCAACTCAATCCGTCCGTTGCTCGCAACAATGCCGGATTTGTCGGGGTTTCCGGGAGAGGGCGTCAGCACGACGGAACCCCCGCCGCGTTCGAGGAGGAGCTGGCCGGCGGCGATGTCCCAGAGGCTGATCGCCTCCTCGATGTAGGCGTCGAGACGACCGCAGGCGATGTAGGCGAGGGCGAGGGCGGCGCTGCCCATCATGCGCGTCTTGCGGACGCGGTGGGCGATGGACTTGTAGCGGGCGAGCCCGGCGTCGATGGACTCACTGGATTTCGAGAAGCCGACGGTGACGACGGCCTCGGCCAGCTCGGCGCGGTCGCTCGGGCGGATGGGCTGGCCGTTGCGAGTGGCGAGACCCTCGAAATCGACGGCGTAGAGCTCGTCCATCATGGGATCGTAGATCGCGCCGATCTTCAGCTCCCCGGCCCGCCGCATCGCGATGGAGACGCAGAAGTGCGGGATGCCGTAGAAGAAGTTCACCGTGCCGTCGATAGGATCGACGATCCACTGGCTGTCGCTCGACTGGTCGCCCGCGAGGCCCTCCTCGCCGTAGATGGCGTGGTCGGGGAAGGTCGCGAGGATGAGCCGCTCGATGAGCTTCTGGCTCTCGACATCAAGGGCGAGCTTGATGTCGTGCCGGTGCATGGCATCGACATCGAGCTTGGTCTCGAAGTTGGCGCGCAACAGGGCACCCGCTTCGCGGGCGGCCCGGCAGGCGAGGTCGAGTTCTGGCGACATGGGCGCGGCCTTTCTGGCGCGGGGGATCAATGCGCCTGACAAAACTCCTCGAAACGGTCGAGCCCCTTCTTGATCACATCGAGGCTGGTGGCGTAGCTGAGACGCACCGACTGGTCGTGGCCGAAGGCGATGCCGGGCACCGCCGCAACACGGTAGCGGGAGAGAAGCTTCTCGCTGAGGTTCAGGGAGTTCAGCCCGATCTTGGTCGTGTCGACGAGGAAGTAGAAGGCCCCATCGGGTTCGACGACCTCGATGTTGCGGATTTTCTGGAGGCGGCTCAGCATGTACTGGCGGCGCATGTCGTATTCCTCGACCATGTCGTTGACGAAGCTTTGGTCCCCTTGGAGGGCAGCGAGGGCGCCGTATTGGGCGAAGGTCGTGGGGTTCGAGGTGGTGTGGCTCTGGATCGTGTCGATGGCCTCGGCGATCTCCGGCGGGGCGGCGGTGTAGCCGAGGCGCCATCCGGTCATGGAGTAGAGCTTGCTGAAGCCGTTCACGGTGATGGTGAGCTTCTTCGCCGCCTCGCTGATGGAGGCGGTGCTGATGTGCTTCTTGCCGTTGTAGACGAGCTTCTCGTAGATCTCGTCGGAGAGGATGAGGATGTCCTCCGACGCCGCCACCTCGACGATGGCCTCCAGCTCGTCCTTCGTGTAGACGGAGCCCGTGGGGTTGTTCGGGCTGTTGAGGATGAGCATGCGGGTACGGCCGCTGATGGCGTCCTCGAACTCCTCGGCGGTGAACTTCCATTTGTTCTCGCGCTTGGTCTCGACGGCGTAGGGCTCGGCCCCGGCGAGGCGGACCATGTCGGGGTAGCTCGTCCAGTAGGGCGCGGGGATGATGACTTCGTCGCCGGGATCGCAAGTGGCGAGGATGGCGTTGTAGCAGGAATGCTTCGCCCCGACGTTCACCGAGATCTGGTCGGGGGAGTATTCGATCTGGTTGTCGCGCAGGAGCTTCTCGGCGATGGCCTTTTTCAGTTCGGGGATGCCGGTGGCGGCGGTGTATTTGGTGCGCCCGGCCTGGAGCGCCTCGATGGCGGCGTCCTTGATGTGCTGGGGGGTGTCGAAATCCGGTTCCCCGGCACCGAAGCTGGCGATGTCCTGCCCTTCGGCCTGCATTTTCTTCGCCTGGGCGGTGATGGAAAGGGTCAGGGAAGGGGCGATCTGGGCGAATTTTTCGGCAATCAAACTCATGTCTGGTGGATGGGATGGGGGATTCCGCCCCTGATCCCCGATCCGACCGAACCGCCGACGACATTGGCGGGCACGGAGCGGGTCGGGGAGGACCGGGCTTTCACGATACAAATCACCCGCATCGACGGGGAATTTGGTGATGGCTCGACCGCGACTCCGTGAATGCGGAGTGTTCTCCTAGTCGATTTGAGGCCGGATTCAAGCGAAATGCGCCTGTCCGGGAAAATTCCAAGCCCGGCAGACGGTTGGCGGTTACCGCCCGAACCTCTCCCCGAGATCGAAGATCCGGGTGGCCTGATCCTGGCTCTCCGCGACGAGGAGCCGCCCGTTCGGGCTGAAGTCGAGCATCACGGTCGTGCCGTCGAATCCGAGGAAGGTCCTGCGGGGCCGCGCGGTCTGGTAGTCCCACAGTTTTATGGAGCCGTCGTTGGAGGCGCTCGCGACGACGGGCAGCGAGGGGTGGAAGACGAGCGCGGTGATCTCGTCGTCGTGGGCGCGGAAGGCGTGGCGCTCCTCCAGGGTGGCGGCGTCGAAGAGGCGGACGACGCGGTCCGTCCCGCCGACGGCGACGAGGCTGCCATCGGGGGAGGCGGCGATGTCGTTCAGGAGGGAGGGGAGGACGACGCTTTTTTTCAGTTCGCCCGACACGGCGTCCCGGAGCGAGAGTTCGGTTTCCATGTCCTCCGCCGACCTTTTCGACTGGATCGCGGCGATGTCCTCCGCCGCTCCCGCGAACACGGCGTCGGTAAAGTTTCCGCCGCAGTTGAGGATCTGCTTTCCGGTCGCCGTCTCGATGACGAAGAGGCCGAGACCGTATCTCACCACGGCGAGGAGCCGCCCTCCGCCTCGGTCGAAGCCGAGGTTCATGGTCCAGCCGGGCAGGGGGATCTCCAGGGGATCGGCGAGGCGTTGGCCCTCGAAGCGGTGGAGCTTGACGCCGTAGGGAGGGCCGGTGATGCGGCGTCCGAGGGCGAGAAGGCCGGAGGGATGGGACGCCGTCATCACGTAGCCGTCGGGCAGAGGGTGGGGCAGCATGGCCGGGGTGCGGGGATCGGAAACGTCGTAGAGGCGGAGGTCGTATTCGCGACGGGCGACCAGGAGGGTGTCGGAGAGGAAGCGGGCGGACCATCCTTGTTCGGCACCGCGGCTTTCGATGCGGGAAGCCTCGAGATCGATCGGGATGTGGTGGAGTTTCGCCGTCCTCTCGACCGTGACCAGGCTTCCGGTCGAGGGATCGAGGACCCAGTCGATGCGGTCGAGATTGCGGACCTCGAGGAGGAATGCCGCCTTCTCCGTGAAGGTCTTCGTCTCCCAGAGCCGGACGGAGGTACGGCCGCTCTCCAGCCTGCCGTCCTCGCCGAGGGTGAGGAGGTGGCCGCCGGCGGGCCAGGCGATCCGGCGGATCGCTCCGGCGTAGAGGCGGGCGCGGCGGATCTCCACGCCCGTCGCGGCGTCGACGAGGATCGCCTCGCCATTGAAGAGTCCGATGGCGAGCCGTCCGCCGTCGGGGCTCGCGGCCATCGAGAAGACCAATTCCCGCGTCTCGCGGATCAACTTTCCTTCCTTCGCATCGAGGACGAGGAGTTTCCGCATCCGGCCGCTGCCGAGATAGAGGCGGTCGCCTCCGGGGGCGAAAGCCGCGCCGAGGAACTCCCCGGGGTAGGTCCATTCCACCGTCCCGTCGTCCAGGTCGAGCAGGGAGATCCGGGGCTTTTCGACGAAACCGTCGAGCACTGCCAGCCGCCGCCCGTCGGGGGAGAAGACGATTCCTCCAGTGCGGGTGCCGGGCGACCGATGTCTCGAAACGATGCTGCCGTCGGCGATCCGGAAGACCGTCACGGTCGAAGCCTCGTCCGAAGTCGCCGCGCCCAGCCGCCCGTCGGGCGAGACCGCGAGCCGCATCCTTCCGGGGTGGCCGATGGGGATGCGGTGGGCAACCGCTCCGCTCCTCGGGTCGAGAATGCCGACCTCGCCCCCCTCGTTCGCGAGGACGAACCGCCCCGATCCGTCGGGAACCGCCCGCACCGCCATGGCGCTCTCGAACCCCGGCGCCCGGATCTCGCGCCGCGTCCAATGGAGCTTCGCGGAGAGATAGTCCCAGCGCTGGTCGCGCAGGTCCTCCGGCACGGAGTCGAGGGCGCGCGACATCGCGGGCAGGTCCGCGCCCCGCAGGGCGGCGTCGGCCACCTCGATCTGCGAGAGGCCGAGGGCGCGGCGGGTCTGCTCGGCCTGCTCGGTGGCGCGTTGTTCGTTTGTCAGGGCGATCGCGGCGTTGCGGGTCGCCTTGCGCTCGCTGGCGACAAGACGCACGACGAATCCGGCACTGAGGAGCAGGATCGCGGCGAGCGAGGCGGTCACCGCCTTGTGGCGCAGCATCAGCAGCTTCAACTGTGTCCAGGCCCCGGCCTCCTCGGCGCTGGTGGCGTAGCCGTTCTGGTAGGCCTCGATGTCGGCGGCGAAGGCGGCGACGCCGGAGTAGCGCCGGTCTTTCTCTAGGGCGAGCGCCTTCATCGTCACGGCGGAGAGCGCGGCGGGGACCTTGCCTCCGGGCAGGTGCGGCAGGGGGACGAACCGTCTTGCCTCCAAGACCGCACCCTGTTCGGCCGCCTTGCCTTGGAATCTGGGCGCGGTCGTGCAGGAGCCGGGCGGGGCGATGTCGCCCGAGCACACCTTGTCCAGCACTTCCTGGAGCGAGGACCCCTCCACCGGCGGGCGCAGGGTGAGGATGGCGTAGAGGGTGCCGCCGAGGGAGAAAAGGTCGGAGCGCTCGTCGAGTTCGTCGATCCGGCCCATCGCCTGCTCCGGCGACATGTAGCGTGGGGTGCCCATCACGGAGCCTTCGAGAGTCCTCTCGAAGGACTCCTCCTCCCCCGCCGGTCCGGGGTCCACTTCCCCGGCTTTCTCCTCCCCGCGCCCGAGGATTTTCGCCAAGCCCCAGTCCATCACGAGCACTTCCCCGAACTCCCCGACCATGATGTTCTCAGGCTTCAGATCCCGGTGCAGCACGCCCCGGCTGTGGGCGAAGGCGACCGCGTCGCAGACCTTTCGGAGGACGAGGAGGAGGCGGTCGAGGGGGAAGTCGCGCAGGGCTTCGGACTCGCCCGCGCCGAGCGAGTTCAGGATCGCCTGCAGCGTGCGCCCCTCGACGAGCTTCATGCTGTAGCAGACCGGCTCGCCGTTTTCCCGGACGAGGTCGTGGATCGGGACGATATTCGGATGGGAGAGCCGGGCGAGGACTTCCGCCTCGTGCTGGAAGCGCCGCTTCGAGTCGGCGGACCCGCTGTCGCGATGCAGGACTTTCACGGCCACGGACCGGTCGAGGGTGGACTGGACTCCGCGGTAGACCGTCCCCATGCCACCCCTCGCGATCTCACCCTGGATCGCGTAGCTGCCGGAATAGGGGACGAACGCGCGGTCGGTCGCCCCGTCGTCCGCCGATCCGCAAATGGCAGGAGCGGGAAGGGGGCGGAGGAGGCTCTCCTCCGCGTCCGCCGCGAGGAGGGCTGCGATCCGTCCGCGCAAGGCCGCGTCGCCGCCGCAGGCGCCGTCCAGCCAGGAGTCCCGCTCCCACCCCGGAAGGCGTTCGAGCGCCTCCAGGAAAATCTCCTGTTCGAGAGCGTGGGCGGGATCCGGAGGATTCATGGTTCGTCACCCGCGCGAGATCCGTTCGCGCAGCCAAGCCCGCGCGTAGGTCCAGCGCCGCCGCAGCGTCCTTTCGGGAATCCCGAGCGAGGCGGATATCTCCTCCCAAGTCAACCCCGCGAAGTAGCGGAGCTTCACCAGCCCGGCCAGATCGGGATCGACCGACTCGAATTCGTCGAGCGCCTCGTGGACCGCGAGGAGCCGCTCGTCGTCCTCCGGGGCGGCGATCCGGGAGAGGGAGAGGTCGGTGCGGTCCATCTCCCCGCCGCGCTTGAGCCGCTGCCGCGTCCTCGCCTGCTCGATCAGGATGCGGCGCATCGCCTCGGCGGCGGCGGCGAAGAAATGCTGCTTGTTCGCCCATCGCCCGCTCGTCTCGCCTTTCGAGAGCCGCAGCCAAGCTTCGTGGACGAGCGAGGTCGCGGAGAGGGTCTGCGCCGCGTCCTGCCGCATTTTTCCGTGGGCGACGCTTCTCAACTCCTCGTAGACCAAGGGCAGCAGATCGGAGGAACGGAGAGGCCCACCGCTGCTGGAGCCGCAGTTTTCAGGATCGGTGGCGTTCACGGACTCGAATATGCCGGGCTTCGCGCCCAGCGAAAGGGGAAAATACGGCGCCGGGATGCGACGGGAACGGCGATGCAAACGGGGAGAAAGATTTTTTCTGAAAAAAGTTGGCCGGATTCCCGGGCGGAAAGCGCATGTCCCTCAGACGGCATCATGAAAGTTCCCGAGCCTCCTCCGACCCCGGCATCCGGTGGGAAGGGGCGTGAGGAGCTGAAAAACGAATTCCCAGTCGATTTAGCAAACCCAAATCACAAACCATGACAATACCAAGCCCACTCCGCCCCCTTCTCAACCGCCTCCTCCCCAGCGCGGCGGCCATCGCCCTCGCCGCCTCTCCGGCGAGCGGCTCCGACGCGATGCTGTTGGAGGATACCATCGACATTCAGACCGGTCTGAATCTGCCCAACTTCCCCGCGCGGACCCTTTACCGTTCCAAAAAGGATAAAACCGGAAGTCAGTTCTATTACCTGCCCACCAACATCCGCTTCGCCCTCGACCAGGAAGGGCGTCCCATGTTGACGCTCTATAAATACGACCTGTCTTACAACAACGGCAACTTCGTGCCGCCCGGCGACACCAAGCAGAGCGAGACCTATCAAGGCGGCACCCTCAAGGCCACCTTCAGCATGGGCTTGCGGGAGAATGAACTGGAGACCCTAAAACAAGCCCTGATCAAGGAGCAGGGGATCGCCAATCCGAAGATCGGCCGGCTGCCCCTGACCAAGGCGGAGTTCACGGTCTCCCTCACCGATCCCGCCAACCCGGGCGGCCCGAAAGTCCTGCTCGGCCCCTTCCCGGCGCCGGTCTCCGCCGACATCATCGCCGTGCAGGAGCCGCTCTCCAAAGCCGCCACCGACATCTTCTACGCCATCCTGACCCAAAAGGGCGCGGACGGCAAGCCGGTCGCGGTCCCAGACGCCCCCATCAACATCCTCATGAACTTCAGCTATGCCGGTTACGGCTTGGATTCCTCCGTCACCGTGACGGGCGAATGGGAGAATCTTTACAAGGCCAGCGAAACCAAGATGAGCGCCAAGGGCAGCTTTTGGTTCGTCAGCGTGGACGCCTCTTACGAGGACAAAAAATCCCAACTCGTCCAGGATGCCGCAATCACCATCACCTATGACGGGGACGTTTCCGATGAGATACGCAAGGACTACGACACGCGGGTCATGGACAGAATCCTGGAGCAGGCCTTCGATCTTGGAGGGCTGTCCCCCAGCGACAAAGACAACCTCGGCGAGGACGCCGGCAAATCGAAGGCCCCGGACGGCCAGACGGTCTTCGGCAGACCGGCCGGGATCGGCCTCGGCTTTGCCCGCAAGGCGGTGAGCCGCGAGAAAAAGGGCAAGATTTTTCTCCAGACCAATCTTCTCAGCAGGATCGACAAGGAGGACGCGCGCTACGGCGTGCTCGACATGCGCGGGATCGATAAAGGGAATGCGATGGAAATCACCCCCAGCGACTGGAGCGTCCCCAAAGTGCTGGCCGAAATCTCCCCGGACGTCGCGCCCTGGTTCGGCTTGGAGCCGCACGTCGTCAACTTGACCTACAAAACGGATAAAGGCCCCCAGACCTTCCCGAAAACCCTCTTCCCAGGGGCCGGCTTCACGGACTTCGGGAACTTCCCCAAAGGCAACGACCCGAAAGTGGAGATCCATTGGGGACTGCGCTTCGCTTCTTGGAAGCAAATCAAAGAGGAACTGGACATCACGACGGACACGGCCTCCGCTTCCTACAATACCGTGGTCAGCGCCATGACGAAATTCTATCAAACCCCCCAGGGGGCGGCCTACTCGATGTCCGGCGACCTCCGCCTGATGTCCGGCATCTCGCTGTCATCCACGGCCCTTCCGCTCAAGCCTGTGCATCTGGTCGTCAGTCCCATCATCATCGGCCCCGACGGCCCCGAAACGGTCTTCAACTGGTACGATCCAGCCAACCTAGTCGCACTTGCCATCGAACAGGATTACACGATCCGCGGGACCAAACAAACTCTCAAAACGAATCTTGGGTTTGTTCCGATGACGATGGGGTCGGTCGGGATGCCGAACGATACTCTGCAGGCTTTCACGCTGGAGGGCGAGGGCGCGGGCAAGGTCAAGCTGGTGGCCAATAGCATTATTGTCGCCAAAAAAGACGGCAGCCGGGTGCTCAAGCAAAAGGTCGTGCTGGATGACGACCTCCAATCCGGTTCCGTCGTGATTCTTTTGGATGATATTCTCCGATAACGGGCACTCAGCCCTCGCGGCACAACCGGTTTTCCCCGCCCCAAGATCCCCATGCGCCAGCCCGCGGCCACGATAGGGTTTCTCGCCGTCTTCGCTGTGTGGCACCCGTTCGCGGGTGTCGGCGAGGAGGGCGGGAAGACGACCGGCGCCCCCTTCCGCTTGATCGGCCAGCCGGATGGCGCGGGGGCGGTCCGGGTGCTCGTCCTCGGCCCGGATGCGGAGCCGCCGTCCATCCGGTGGCGCCCGACCGCGGACATCCGCGCTCTCGCCTCCCCGGACATGCCGGACTCGCTCCACCTCAAGTTCGAGATCCCGCTGGCGGATCGCACGCGGGTGCGGGCACGGATCGGGGAACTCGCGCCGGACCGCCCCGTCGAGTGGATCGATCCGGCCGACGTGAAGGCCGAGGCCCGGTTGATCGACTCCGAAACGGAGCGCGTCGTGAAATCGCTCACCCGCACGATCGGCGGACACTTCGGCGAGTTCGTCTTCAACGAAGCGGGATTGCAGTTCGACTTCGAGCTCAAGGCGGCTGACTTTCCCGGCGGGCCGGAGGATGGCGCGTCCATGCTGGACCGCATCCGCACGCCCGGGGCCGCCACCGGGCTGGAGATCGAGCTGGCCGTCCTGCTCGACGGGCGCGGCACGGGTTCCACCATCGAATACCGGCTGGAGGTCGCGAAGCTGGCCGAGCGTCTGGCGGAGGAGCCGCTCCCGCTGGATCGGGGCACGCTGACCGCCGCGCTGTGGGACTCGGGCGCGCTGACTTGCTCCCCGAAACGCGAGGAGCTGTCCGCAGACGACCTCGCGGGCCTGGCCGCAGCGGTCATCGAGAAGATGAGCGGCATGAGCCTCCTTGCCAGGACCGGGGACGGCGACGGCGAGACGTTCAAGCCTCGGGCGGGTCTGGCCCAAATCTCGCTCACCTTGCAAGGCGCCTGCCAATCCGCGACGAGGGAGGTCATCCGCATTCCCTTGGATGCTCTGGAGGCTGCGGCGGACGACGGCTCCGGCGCGTCCGCCGCCCGGTTCGCATACGGCCCGTTCGGGGGAGAGGCCATCCTCGCCCGCGACGCGCTGCGCGGCGAGCCGACCTACCATGTGCCGGGCAGGATGCGCGTGGCCACCGCCGCATCCGGGTGCGAGTTCGCCTTGGCGAAGTTCCTGCTCGTTGAAACCCACGACCCGAACGTGGCCGGATTTGAGAAGGGCTATGTGGCGATGGGCGGATTGGTCGATTTCTCCATCGAGCCGGTGGATGCGCCCGCCCCGCGCGCGGCCATTTTGTGGAGGGGCTTGGAGGCCGGTTTGCCAAGCTTTGAAACCGAGCCGCAATACCTCGCCGACGGTCCCGAAGCCGGCGGCGCCTGGATGGTCAACCTGCACCTGCGGCGGCACCTGTTCGACCCCCTCTGGCAGGATGCCCGCAAGGATACCGACGCCGCGGCTCCGCGCCATCGCCATCGCCTGGTCCCGAAAATGCGGGCCACGCTGGTCTATCGGGACCATGTCCGGATCGATGCCTCCGATCGCAGGACCTGTGCGATCACGGCGGACTCCTTCCGCGCGGCCTTCGACGCGCTCAGCCGGGATGCCGGGGGCGCGTGGGATGTGACGGACGGCGAGCCGGACAGGCTCGCCCTGATGCGCGGCATCGTCGGGCGAGGCGCATTGGACGGGGTGGACGCGGGGGGGCGGGACGCCGTCGCCGACGCGCTGCTGCTGGGATTGTTCGGCCTGGTCCGTCCGCGCTGGCTGACCTACGAACTGCGTCCGGGAACCGGCGGCAAAGGGACTCGGCTGGTGCTGGCCCTGCGCGAGGAGGGGCTCGCGAGCACGCAGCGGATCGAATACGCCCCGGTCGAATGGGCTCCGGTGGAAAGGCACCGCACCATCCCGGTCGAGGTGGCATCGGGAGTCTGCGAGACCCGCGAGATCCTCGCCCACGGGTACCACCGCCAGACCGGCCTGCACCTCCGCTTCCTGCCATGGAGTCGGGATTGGGCCGATTCCGGCATCGAGAAGGTGCGCATGTCCTATCAGATGTTTCGCGGCGGCTCCCTCTTCCAGACAGGCGCTCTCGATGTGCCCATCCCCCGGGACCACAGCGCCTCGGAGGGCGAGGCCGTGGATCTGGCCAGCTTCGATGGAGAGGAAGTCGCCTTCCGCTTCAAGCCTGCGGGCTATTGGAAGGGCGGGCGCTTCCTGCCCGTGCTCCACGGGCGCTGGTTCGACGCGCCGGCCAGCATGCGCAACCACTTCCATTTCATCCTGCCCGAACATCTGGAACCGGAAGACCCGCAATGAACGCGCCGCCCTTTGCCTCCGCTCCCGCGAGGGCCGGCCTGCGGCTCGCTCTCGCGGTGGTTTGTTGCGCCGCCGCCGGAGCCGTCTGGGGGCAGCCCGGCATCCCGCTGAACCGTCTGGTCGGCCTCGCCGAGAGGAACTTCAGCCACGCCGTCTGCCATCAGCTTCAAGTGGACCGACCCCTCGGCGGAACCCTCCTCGGGGGCGACACCTTCGTGCATCCAACAGTGGTGGCGGGCACGCGCGACTGTCTCGTTTACCTTGAGGAAACACGGGCTGACCGGAGGGATTACCTCAAGACATTCGGCCGGCTTCCGGGCGTCCGCGCGGTCGAGTTGCGGTTCGACGACGCCGGCCGGGTGGTCTCCCGCGAGTTGTTCAAGGAAATCGCGGACTTGGCCATGGTCGGCGGTCCGATCACCAGCCGGGACGATCCCCCCGGCATCGCGTTCACCTACCGCGACACCGCCTCGCCGAAGGGCCGGACGACGGAGATCGCCTACAAGGCGGCCACCAAGTCCTTCGAGATGCTCCAAGGAAGCTCCAAACAAGGCAAGCCGACCACCCAACCGGCGGCGGCGTGGCAAGTCACGCGGCAGGAAGGCGGCGTCCTCGCCATCGAATCCGGCCCAGCCGGCACGCCGGCCACCCGCTGCCTGCGCCGGTATGAGCTGCGCGCGGCGGCGGACGGAGAGGACGCCCTCGAAATCGCCGCGGTCGTCGCCGCAGAGTTCGGCCCGGCTTGGAGCCACCGCTTCGAGCTGGTCCTCCCGCTGCCCTTGACGCCGGATCAGGCTTCCAAGCTGCGCGCCTCCTTGCTCCGGGAGGATCTGGGCAAAGTCGTTCGCTGCACCGAAGGCATGCTGTTCCTGCCGGTTCCCGTCCCCGTGGCTGGAGGACGCCAGAAGCTGGACGATCACGACTTCGCCGGCCTCGCGCTCCACCTGGACCACCTCGAACTCACCGTGCTCGCCAGATGGCTCGACCGCCTGATCGACTCGGCGCGCGCCCTGGAGCAGGAAGCGCCCTCGGGAGTCGGCGGCAAGGAGGCCGCCAAACACCATGAAACCCTGGACCGCGACCTCGCCCTCGCCCGCCTCTTCGCCCGCACCCTGCGCACCGACATGCTGGACCGCCGGGTGGTGGACGGCATCGAGGACACCCATGCCGGAATGTCCACGCTGGTCTTCCAATTCAGCCACCGTTTCGAAGGGACGGACTGCATGGTCGCCTACGCCCCGGGCGCGGGCCGGGTGCTGCTCAGCCGCGGGACATCCCGCTGGAGCACCTCCGACTCCCAGCCGCTGCAATTCAAGACCTCGCCATCCAGGTCGAGCTTCGCGCTGCGGCTGGAGGAAACGGACCCCCTCTCCCTGACCGCCGACCAGCGCGGGACGCTGCTGCAGGCCCTCGCCGCCGAACTCGGCCAGCCGAGCTTGCGCGACGCCGCGGTCATCGACCAGCCGCCGCCGGGCAGCCTGAACCTGGCTCTCGGCGCGAGCGGCGAAGGCGTGGACGGCCTGCCCAGCGTGCGCGTGCTCGGCGCGGGACTGGACCGCGACCGACGCCTGCTGGTCAACCTCTCCGCCGCGGACGGCCCCGACAGCTTCAGCCTCATCAAGACCCATCTTGAGCAGGACGGGCTGCCGGCCATGCTGGATGTCGGCCCTCTCGTCCGGGGCATGTCTCCCGATTCCCCGGCCCTTGGGCGGCCACCCGCTCCGGTGCCGCTGCCCGCCCGCCTCCAAGTCCGCAAATCCTTCCGCCAAGTGGCCGCCAGCCAGCCCGTCGAGGTGCTGGCGGTGCTGGCCCCGGAGGTGTTCGACCGCCTCGCCAAGGACGAAGTCACCCTGCTCGTCTGCTATCCCGACGAGAACATCGGACGCCACGAGGTCCGCCTCGATCGCGAACATCCAGAAGCTCGGGTGACCGTCGCGGCTCCGACGGAAAGCGGCGGCATCGTCGAAACCGCGCTCAACTACAGCCTCGACGGCAAGAGCTGGCAACTGGCGGAGGATGCCCTGCTCGGGCTGCTCTACATCACCGACTAACCCTCCCCCCATGAAATACCGACACCTCCTGCTCTCGTCATTCCTCGCCGTCCTTGCCATCGCCCCGCTCAGCGGCCAGGAGGAGCCGCCCAAGCAGCGCTTGCTGGCCATCGCCCCCTTCGACCCCGCCACCCTCCCCCGGAACCTCGGACGAAACTACAGCGCCACCTCCCTCAACAACGACCTGTCCGCCGCCTCCTCGCTGGGCATCGTTTTCAAGCCGTTGTTGGGGCTGGAATACCTCCGTGGGGCCATCACGCTCGATCCCGAACTCGGCCGCCGCGCCTATCAGGAAAAGAACGCCGAGTTCCTGCTCCTCAACTGCGCCGTCTCGGTCAAACCGGATGGAGCCTATACCGTTTCCGCCAGCTTGGTGGAAATCGTGGAGGAGGAAGGCGAGATCACTCTCGAAAGGATCGCCGGCATTTCGGCTGAAGCCGTTAATATCGAACAGTTGATGGCGCAATTCTGGATGGCTATCGACCGCCCGCTCGAAATCATCGGCGGCGTGCCCAACCTGCGCGGCCGCTGGCGGGCGGAAAAGGCGGGGGCGGACGAATACATCCGGCACGGCGACACCTACGTCCTTAAAACACCAAGAATCATCGTCAACCAGCGGCTGGAGCAGATCACCGCCTTTCACGAAGTGGTCAACGGCTGGGTGACCGCGGGCCAGAAGACCACCATGCCCGGCCTGACGGCGACATGGAATCCTTCGGGCTTTTTCGCCGGCCACTACACGCACGACATCAGCGGCTCCATCCTCCAGCCTGTCAAAGCCAAGGTCCGATACGACGCCAGCGGTGCCCGGTTCCTCGAACTCACCGTCTCGGAGACACGCCGCGGCGAGATGACCTTTCCCGGCGGCATCGATCGCTGGGAGTTCGAGACGCCCCAGCTTGGAAGCCGCGACGGCTTCTGGCGGGCCGGCTACCCCAAGGATGGCGGGGGGCTCGATGCTTCCTATGACATCGAGATCCAGCAGAACGGAGACCGCCTCACCGTCCTCCCAATGGGCGAAAGCGCGGCCCCATGGTCGAAGATCGAGGGGTTCTTGGACAGCGATACGATCTACCTGTACTTCTTCAAGGCGACCCGAGACCGCAACCACAGGATCCAGTATCAACTGACCCGCCGAGATAAGGCCCGGCTCCTGGACAAGGGGCTCCAGTTGCCGGCGGGCATGGAAATCCACCTCAGCGACGAGGTTTGGAAATTCCACTTCACCCTCCGATAACCTGCGCTCCCTCCGCTCCGCCCGCATCCACGTTGCACCCTTCCCAAGTCTCCGACGAAGCATTTCGCGCCCGCAACGGGCACTCAACCCCAACATAAAACGTGCTCCCCATGAAATCCATGCTCAAAATACTCCACTCGCGCCTCGCCCTGTGCGTGCTCTCACTGCTGGTCTCCGCGCTCCCTGCCCGGTCCGCAACCTACCGTATCGACTTCAGCTTCCCCATCGTTTTCGACAACCCCGACGATCGCCTAGTGGACCCCCCGGGGAAACTGGAATTCACGATCAACGTGGACGCCGGAAACTCAAAGGCCGCCAATCCTTGGGATGAGCAAAAACTCAGGGATGCGGTGAACACGGAGGAGATCAAATTTATTATTGGTCTGATCAAGGAACAGACCGCGGAAACCAATGCCAAACTGAACGATCTGGTCAAGCATGCCCCCGAGGCAACACAATACCTGGACCTGCCGACCGAGGCCCAGGCTCAGATACAAGTGTTGAATTCCGTCTATAAGGCGCTGGCGGAACAGGCCCGGCTTAAAGCGGAACTCGCCATCCAAACGGCATGGAAATCCCTGCAAGAGAAGCGAAAAGAATTGCGACAGTGGAAACTGGAATCCCGGATTACCATCGCCCAAAACACCTTCAACGTCATTTGGGGCGCGGCCAAAATCGTCATCGAATGCGCCGTCATCGGCCACACCGCCGGCGCATCCACCGCCTTGGTGGTCTATGACGCCGCAAAAACGGTCGAGGCCGCTTACGATCTGTATCAGGGCCTGCGGAAGGAGTTCATCTCCCTGAAGGCCGCGCAGATGGAGTTGATGAAGACGGTGGTCAAGGCGGGCGGCGGCGGGGCCGCCAGCTCGGGAGGCGGCGCCCGGTCCCACTTTGCCGAATCAATCGGAACAGCCTTCCAAGCGGACCGTCTGAAAGGCCAATTGGAACTCGTGGACATGAAGGTGATCGCCGCTCAATCCAAGGCAGCGGCGCTTGCGGCGATACTCCATGAATCCTGCCTGAAAGAGGACGCCATGCGGGAACAGGGGGATGATCTCGCGTCTGCCGCCGCCGAATTCGCCTCAAAACGCGACGCTTGGCTGACCGAAATCGACGGCATCAACGAAAATATCCAAAGCGCTGCCGCTTGCGTCGAAAAGGGCAATGCTCTGCTTAGTGCTTTGAGTACGCCTGGAACCGCCCAAGTGCAGACGGCTTGGAACACCTTCAAGGAGGCTCTGGACACGGCGGCGACTGTCGGGGGGCTGGTCCTGCTTGATACGGAAAGCGCAGTGGAGGTGGCCGTGGCCGCGGTCGATCTCACGACTGCGGCTCCCGGTTATCTGGGCAAGCTCAAAGCGGCGGTCGTCAAGCTTCGCAAGAAAGCGCAGCGATGAACCTCCCCCAAGCATTCACATCGCCAGAGCCGGGTAAGTCCATGCGAGGCCTTCGTGCTCGATCTGTTTGACGAAACGCCCGTCCCCCTCCGGGACCGGCGGACAGCCTCCTTTCACGCCCTCGCGAGCTTCGCCCCGAGGTTGAAGAGGCGCTTGAGGTTGCAGGTGGCCGTCACCAAGGTCCATTCCAAGCCGGTTTTCCTTCCCGAAAACGGCAAGCGAAAGGGCTTGCCCCGTCTGGCTTTTCCGCTTCCGTCCTTCCCGGGTTCCGTAGGATCGGAAGGAACCCGGACTCCCACATGGACGATTTCTGGAAAGACTGGGCACTGAGCACGGACCGGGGCCGCCAGCGTTGGCAGTTCAAGGGGACGGAGGTTCCCGGCGACGAGGAGCTGGAACGGGCCTTCGCGGCCTTCCGCTTCGACAAGCGGAAAAACCCCAACGCCTCCGACTTGATCCTCAGAGCTCTGCGGCTCGACGGAAAGGACCTCGGCGAAAGGGACGCCGACACCGCCTCGGCCGCCCTGCGGCAGGGCATGGAATACTACGCGGCGCTGCAACTGGACGACGGCCATTGGCCGGGCGACTATGGCGGCCCCCTCTTCCTGCTGCCGGGGCTAGTCACGGCGAGCGTGGTCACGGAAACGCCGCTCCCCGTCATCCACCGGAAGTTGATCGCCCGCTACCTCTTCAACCACCAGAACGAGGACGGGGGATGGGGCCTGCACATCGAGGGCCGGTCCACCGCTTTCGGAACGGTCCTCAACTACGTCGCCCTGCGTTTCCTAGGGCACGGCCCAGACCACAAAGCGATGCGGCGCGCACAAAACTGGATCCGGGAGCACGGCGGCGCGACGAGCGTACCCCCCTGGGGGAAGTTCTATCTGTCGCTGCTGAACCTGTATTCCTGGGAGGGCAACCACTCTCTGCTGCCCGAGCTGTGGACCCTGCCGAGATGGCTGCCTTTCCATCCCGGCCGCCACTGGTGCCACGCCCGCCTCGTCTACCTACCGATGAGCTACTGCTATGCCCACCGCATCCAGATCCCCGAGAGCGAGCTGGTGGCGGCCATCCGGGAGGAGATCCACCTCCTTCCATATGCGGAGACGGATTGGAGGAAGTCGAGGGATGAAGTGAACGGGCTGGATGTCCACCACAAGCCCCACCCATTCCTGGCGGCGCTGCATTTCCTCTCGGACGCCTACGAGAGGAACCCAGTGAAAGCCTGGAGGGGCAAGGCGCTCGCCTTCATCCGGGAATACCTCGACGCGGAGGACGAGCAGACCGGATACGTCAACCTCGGCCCCGTCAACCAGGTCATCAACTCCATCGCCGCATGGCACGCGCATGGAAAGGACAGCGCCTCCTTCCGGAAGCACCACGACCGCTGGTTCGACTACCTGTGGCTCGCGGAGGACGGAATGAAAATGAACGGCTACAACGGCTCGCAACTCTGGGACACCGCCTTCGCCACCCAAGCCTTTTGCGCGTCCCGCCATGCGCCGGATTTCTCCGCCACCGTCCGGCGGGCCTACGGCTACATCGCCGAAACGCAAATCCAGGAGGACGGAGGCGATGGCGAGCGCTTTTTCCGCCACCCCTCGACCGGGGGATGGCCCTTCTCCACCCTGGAGCACAGCTTTCCCATCACCGACTGCACCGCCGAGGGGCTGCTGGCCTCGCTGGCGATCCACGAGGCCTTTCCGGAGATGGAGCCAAGCATCGGACCGGAACGGATGGCGCTCGCGGCGGACCTGATCCTGTCCCTGCAAAACCGCGACGGCGGCTGGGCCACCTACGAGCCGACCCGCGCCCCCAAGTGGCTGGAAATCCTCAATCCCACGTTCATCTTCTCCGACATCATCGTCGACCATTCCTACACCGAATGCAGCGCCTCCTGCATCCGGGCGCTGCACCGGTTCCATCGGTGCTATCCCGGACACCAACCCCGGCAGATCGAGCGGGCCATCGACGAGGGCGTCCGTTTTCTCCTGTCGCAGCAGCGCGAGGACGGTTCCTGGATCGGCTCGTGGGGGGTCTGCTTCACCTACGCCACCTGGTTCGCGCTCGAAGCCCTGTCCACGCAGGGGAAAACCTGCCGCAACTCCCCCGAGGCCAAGGCGGCCTGCGACTTCCTCGTCTCGAAGCAGAAAGACGACGGCGGCTGGGGGGAATCTTATGAATCTTGCGTGGAGAGGCGATACATCCAGCACGAACGCTCGAACGCGGTGAACACGGCGTGGGCGGCCCTCGGGCTGATGGCCGCGCAATCCCCCGACCAAGAGGCCATCGACCGGGCCATCCGCCTGCTGATCGAGCGGCAGCAGAAAAACGGCGACTGGGAGCAAGGCTCCATCAGCGGGGTGTTCAACGCCAACTGTATGATCACCTACGCCTCCTACCGGAGCGTGTTTCCGATCTGGGCCTTGGCGAACTATGACGGAAACTCGAAATCCGAAATCCGAAATCCGAAACTTTGACCAATGGAACCGAGTACCGAAGACCGTTTTCGCCATGGCTTGCTCGCCACGCTCGGGAGCTTCATCCATCGCCGCCGCTGGCTGGTTCTGACCGTCTCCGGCCTGTTCCTCGCGGCTTCCGCGCTGATGCTTGCGAAGGGCGGGCATCTCACGGGCGGCAGCATCCGGGGCATCGAGTGCGAGCAGGCGGAGAGCCTCGTCGAAGAGGTCCTGGGGCATCCGCCGGACAACGCCTGGGTGGCGGTGTTCCGCGCCAAACAGGACGATCTGACGGAGGACCGCCTGGTGGCCGAGGTCGAAAAGGCGCTCGCGCCGCTGCGGGAGCATCCCAGCGTCCTTTCCGTGACGGGACCGGGCGATGGCGCGGAGGGCTTCGAGGGGCGCTTGGTCAACCCGTCCGCGCGCTCGGCCCTCGCGATCGTCACGCTCGCGGGCGCGCACCGCGACGCCTTGCTCGCCTACCCCGAGACGCGGGCCCTGCTCCAGTCCGACACGCTCGACATTTTCGCGACGGGACGCCTCCCCTTCCTGCGCGACCTCGGCGAGACGCTCTCCAGCGACCTGCTGCGGGCGAAGCTGATCTCGCTGCCGCTCGCCTTGCTCGTCCTGCTCCTCGTGTTCCGCACGGTGGTCGCGGCGGTCCTTCCGGTCGGGGTCGGCGCGCTCGCGGTGCTGGGCGGCATCGCGATCGTGTTCGGCCTGTCGCGGCACATGGACATCGCCGAATACACGGTCAGCGTCTGCTCGCTGATCGGGCTCGGCGTCGCCATCGACTACTCGCTGTTCATCGTGGCCCGATACCGCGAGGAGCTCGACGCCGGGCACGACACCGCCGAGGCGCTCCCCCGCGCCTTGGCGACGGCGGGGCGCGTGGTCGTGTTCTCCGGTGTCGCCGTGGCCACGGGTCTCTCGGGGCTGCTGTTCTTCAAAGGCTCCTACCTGATGTCGATGGGTCTCGGGGGCGCCATCGTCATCGGGCTCTCGGTGGTCTTCGCCCTCACCTTCCTGCCGGCCCTCCTCGCGGTGCTCGGCCCCAAGATCCACATGGGCCGGCTCTCCCGCCTGCCCTTCCTGCGATCCCGCCGCCCGCCCGCGGGCGGGAGCTTCTGGCGGCGCGTGGCCCTTTGGGTAATGCGCCATCCCTTGCCCGTGCTGGTGCCGACCCTCGCGATTCTGCTCTGCATGGGGATTCCCTTTTTGCATCTCCGCATGACCGCCTCCGACGTGCGCGTCCTACCGGGGGAGGTCGAGGCGCGCCGCGGCTACGACCTGCTGCGCACGGACTTCCCCGACCGGGCCGAGGCGCGCCTCCTCGTGGCGGTGCGCTTTCCGAGCGAGCCCGCGCTGCCGGAGCGCGTCGGAGCGCTCGTGGACCTGTCGCGCTCGCTGGCCGCTCTGCCCGACGTGCGCAAAGTGGAGAGCATCGTCAACACCGGCCTGCCCCTGCCCAGGGAAATGTATCAAACTCTGCTCGCGGCCCCCGCGCCCGGAGCGATCCCGGGAGTCCCGGCGGAACTGCTCGCCCCGCTGGAGGCGGCAAAACGGCGGACGGTCGGGGAGCGGGTCGTTCTCCTCTCCGTGCTCACCGGGCTGGAGCCGGACGACGAGCGGGCCCGCGCCCTCGTCCGCGCGATCCGCGAGCATCGCGAGGTCGGCGACGGTGAACTGCTGGTGGGCGGGGCAACGGCCAACGACATCGACACCACCGGGTTCATCATGGAGCGCGTGCCCTACGCCCTGGCTTTCGTGGTCGGGACCACCCTCGTCGTGCTGTTCCTCCTGCTGGGCTCCGTGCTGCTGCCGATCAAGGCGGTGATCATGAACCTCGTCTCGATCGCCGGCTCCTTCGGCGCGCTCGTGTGGGTGTTCCAAGACGCCAACCTCTTCATCCAGGAGGGCCGCCCCATCGAGCCTTCGCTCCCGGTGCTGCTCTTCTGCATTCTCTTCGGCCTGTCGATGGACTACGAGGTGCTGATGCTCTCCCGGATCAAGGAGTCCTACGAACGGACCGGGGACAACATGGACGCGGTGGTGGACGGCCTTGAGAAAAGCGCGGGGCTGATCACGAGCGCGGCGGTCATCATGGTCGCGGTGTTCTGCGCCTTCACCCTCGCCCGCGTCGTGCTGATCCAGGCGACCGGGTTCGGGATGGCCCTCGCCGTGGCCCTCGACGCAACGCTCGTGCGCGTGCTCCTCGTGCCCTCGACGATGCGGCTCCTCGGGCACCTCAATTGGTGGGCGCCCCGCCCCTTGCTGGCGCTGCGGCAGAGGCTCGGCGGCGGACGCCTCCACTGACGAATCCGGTGGACTCCCCGCTTGCGCGTCTTTCCCGGAAGGGCTATGGGAACCGCGTTCCCCGCCATGCCCGCCGCCCCCAAATGCTTCGCCTTCCTCGGCACCGACGAGGCGCTCGTGAAGGAGGCCGCCCTGAAACTGGCGGAGAAGCTCGCGCCGAAGGACAACGAATTCGGCCTCGAAATCGTGAGCGGGGCCGCCGACAACGCCGACCAGGCCTCGCAGGTCGTGGCCCGGACGATCGAGGCGATCCAGACCCTGCCCTTCTTCGGCGGCGACAAGGTGGTGTGGCTGCAAGGCGTGAACTTCCTCGGCGAGACCCAGACGGGCAGGGCGGAATCGACCCTGGCCGCGCTGGACACCCTCGCCGGGATCCTTGAGACGGGCCTGCCGCCCGACGTGGCCTTCCTCCTCAGCGCCGGGGAGATCGACAAGCGCCGCACCTTCTACAAACGCCTCTCCAAAGTCGCCAAGGTCGAGGTCCACGACCGGCTCGACACGACCAAGGCGGGATGGGAGACGGCGGTGATGGGACACGTCTCGGATCGCGCCAAAGCCATCGGGCTGAAATTCCGTGGCGTCGCGCTGGAGCGTTTCGTCCAGCGCGTCGGATCGAGCACCCGCTCCATCGACGGCGAACTGGAGAAGCTCTCCCTCTACGTCGGCGACCGACCCGCCGGGGAGGAGGACGTCGCCGCGATCGTGTCGCAGAGCCACGGCGGCTACATCTTCGACATCGGCGAGGTGATCGCCCGGCGCGACCTGCCGCAAACCCTCGAACTGATCGATTTCCAACTCCGGCGCGGGGAGAACGCGATCGGCCTCCTCCTCGCCGCCATCGTCCCGAGGGTCCGCAACCTCCTCCACGCGCGCGACCTCGTCGAGACGCACGGGGTGCGGGCGGGACACAACTACTCTGACTTCCAGAAGCGGCTCGGCTCCCTGCCCCCCTCCGCCACCGGGCACCTCCCGCGCACCAAGGAGGGCGCGATCAACGCCTATCCACTCTTCCTTTCGGCCCAGGCCTGCGGCCAGTTCACCCTCGCGGAGCTCCGCGCCGCCCTCGAAGCCTGCCTTGAGGCGAACCTGCGGCTCGTGACCACTTCGCTCGACCCCCGGCTCGTCCTGCACCAGCTCGCCGCCCGCATCCTCGCCGGGAAAACGGCGGCGCTCCGGCGGTGAATTCCGCACTCGCCCCATTCGGAAACATGAGCGCCTCCCATCTCGAAACCGGGCTCCGCGCCGTCGATCTTTTCGCACCGATCCCTCTAGGCTGCGATATCCTTGTCTCTGGCGAACCGAAATCCGGCGGTCGCATTCTCGGCACGGAACTAGCCCTCCGCCTCTCGCGCCTTCCCAAAAAGCCGCCCAAGGTGATCGCCTTTCTCGACGCCACCGTCCCCGACGCCGACGATTACGAAGCGGAGTTCAAGGAGACCGTCCCCGGTGTCGAACTGCTGCGCGTCCCCTCGGTCTCCGCCGAGACCCTGAAGCCCCACCTCGCCCATCGGCCCTTCTCCCTCGGCAACGCCGTCTTCGCCTTCGGCCAAGAGCCTTGGTTCATCGAGGGCTTCCTCCGCGCGGTGAAGGCCGGGCGTGAATCCGCCCTCTTCACCAAGTTGACCTCCTTCGTCGTCACCGAGACCTCCGTCGCGGACTCGTTCGACGCCCGTCTCCACACCCTCCGCGCCCTCGCTGCCGAGGCGATCTACCCCGCCCTCGATGCATCCGTCTCCGCATCGAAGGCCATCGGCTTGGACCGCCACGCGCCCGGTCACACCAGCGTCGCCCAAGCAGCACGGAAGGCCGTCGCCCAAGTCGCAGCCGATCTCGCGCCCGGAGCGATCAAGGACGAACATTGGCCCTGGCGGACCGATCCCGCGAAACGCCCGGCCCTCCAAGCCCTGCTCTTTTTGAGCCAGCCCTACTTCTGCGCCGAAATCTACACCGGCATGACCGCCGCCGCCATGCCTCTCGCGGACACCGTGAAGCAGTTCCAAGCCATCCTCGAAGGCCGCTACCGGGACACCGACCCCGCGCTCTTCCGATTCCGCAACACCCCGCCCGAGTGACGGAACCCCGTAGCGAAGTTCGTGAGAACTTCGGCGGGCGTCCCCCGGGCTTCGGAGGGGAGAAGTTCTCACGAACTTCTCTACGGGCACCGTCGACCCGCTTTGCCCGAGTTTCGCGTCGACGCGAGACGGATTGATCTCGCCGTGGAAATGGGGTAAACAAACCCTATGGACATGCAAACCATGAAACCCGCCGCCCTCTCCGGCGCATTGGCCGTCGCCCTTCTGCCCCTGCCGCTCCTCGCCGCCGATCCCGCCGAAACCCTCCTCTTCGACGGCACGAGCCTCGACGCCTGGGAGTTCGCCCCGGGGGCGTGGGAGATCGAGGAGGACGGCTCCCTCGCCTGCCGCATGGAGTCCTCCGAGGGCGACGACGGTACGGTGAAAACCCGGTCCATGGGCTACATCTGGACGAAGGCGGACTACGGCGACTTCGAGCTTTCCCTCTCCTACAAGCTCTCCGAAGGGGCGAACAGCGGCGTCTTCTACCGGGTCGAGAAAAGCGATCCGGTGAATCTCGGCTGCGAGGTGCAACTGCTGGACGACGCGGGCTACCAGAAGACGCACGGCCCGCTCGACGCGAAGAAGCTGAACGGTTCCTTTTACGAAGGCAAAGCCCCCGAGGCGGACCCGGCGAAGCCCGTGGGCGAGTGGAACACGCTCGTCCTGAAATGCGTCGGCCCCAAGATGACCTGCCATATCAACGGCGTGCGCGTCTTCGAGGTCGATGTGGACGACTGGCCCGAAGCCGGGAAAAATCCCGACGGCACGCCGAACAAGTTCAAGGTGGCGATCAAAGACAAGCCCCGCACCGGCCGCATCGGTCTGCAGAACCACGGGCAGGTGGTGTGGTTCAAGGACATCAGGGTCAGGTTGGTGGAGTGACGGAGCGCGGACACTCCTCACCCCCCCTTCCCCTTCGCCCAAGGCAGCAGGGTCCTGACCACCCACGAGCCGGCGACGGAGAGGCCGTCGATATAGGCGGTGCTGGCGGCGCCGATGACTCGCTCGACGCCGACACGCTCGTCGAGATTGCGGAAGGCGCGCAATTCGTCGAGGACGCGTTTCGCGCGGAGACCGGCGTCGATCTCGGTGGGCACGGTGATGAGGTTCCAGAAGGCGAGAACCGACCAGACGAGGACGAGGACGGGCAGCAGGGTCTTACTCCCGAGGACGAGGGCGAGGAGCCCGAGGAGGAGGAGCGGCGGAGACAGGTGGACGGACCAGCGCACCGCCGCGTTGCGCCAGAGGAGGGGGCGGTGCCCCTCGTGATGCTGGATCGCCTTGCCCGCCTGGAGGGCGGCGAGGGCGAGGGCGCTGTAGGTCGAGGCGCCGAAATGCTGCGGGGAGAGGGAAAGCCGCCGCGTCTCCGGCTCGTAGAAGTCGGGGAGCACTCCGCGCCCCTTCACGACGGCCACGCCCGCGATGCCCCGGCGTCGCAGGATGGCCTCGGCCAACTCGGCCCCGGTGACGCGGGAGGAGACGAGGTTCGCCGCCTCCTGCCCGTAGATCTTGAGGAAGCGGCTGCGCCCCCACATCGTGCCCGTGAGGGCGATGAGAAAGAGAAGGAGGACAAGCTGCATCGGGCGAATCTCGCACCGTCAAGCCCCTCGGGCAACGGCGCGAGCAAGGCCCCTCACTGCCCCAGCGGGATCGACTCGCCGCCCTCGACGTCGAGCTGCCAAGTCTCGTAGGTCCATGGCGCGGAACTGGACGATTTCGAAGCGACGACGCGGAGGGTGCCCTTGCCCTTCGGCCCGGAGACAGGGATGGTGAAATCGGCCTTGCCCACCCCGTTTTCGGTGCTGATGCTGCCGCTGCTGAAGAATCCCGGCTTGATCGGCTCGCCGAGCGCCTCGACAGCGGCGGCGTTGCTCTCAACGGCGGCGATGGACTGCTGGTAGGGTTCAGAACCCGTGATCACTTTGGCAATGCCCCAGAACATGAACCCGAAGCCCGCGACGGCGGCGACGATCAGGCCGAGGCAACCGCATCCGATGCACCCGACAATTTTTCCCGTTTGGGATTTTCCAGCTTGGCCATGCTCAATCGCGCTCATGCGGGAATGATGGCCGTTTTCAAGGCCGACGGCAAGGAAAAATCCCGCCATTTCCGCGATTGCGAAGCGCCGGGCTTGCCGCGATGGGTCTCCATGCCCGCCGACACCCAGACCTGCAACATGGCCATCTTCGCCGATTTCGAGAACGTCGCGATCGGGGCGGAGCAGGCCCGCTACGACCGCTTCGACATCGGCAAGGTGATCGAGCGCATCCTCGTGAAAGGCAGCGTCGTGGTGCGCAAGGCCTACTGCGACTGGGGCCGCTACGAGAAGTTCAAGCGGGCCATGCACGAGGCGAACTTCGAGCTCATCGACATCCCCCACGTCCGGCAATCGGGGAAGAACTCGGCCGACATCCGCATGGTCGTCGACGCCCTCGACCTCTGCTACACGAAACCGCACATCGACACCTTCGTCGTCATCAGCGGGGATTCGGACTTCTCCCCGCTGGTGAGCAAGCTGCGCGAGAACAACAAGGACGTCATCGGCGTGGGGGTGAAGCAATCGACCTCGGACCTCTTCGTCTCGAACTGCGACGAGTTCATCTTCTACGACGACCTCGTGCGGAAGAAGGAGAGCGCGAGAACCCGCCAAGCCGCCTCGAAGAAAACGGCGAAGCCCGCCGCTGCGGGAACCACGGGGACGGGCGAAGGAAGCGCTACCGAAACCGCCGCCCCGGAATCGGCGGCCGTCCTCGCGGACCGTCGCGACGAGGCGGTGCAGCTCGTCCTTGAGACCTTCGAGACCATGGCCGAGACCCGTGGCGAAGACGAGATCGTGTGGGGCTCGATGCTGAAGCAGGCGATCAAGCGGAAGAAACCCGGCTTCGCCGAGAGCTACTACGGCTTCCGCGCCTTCAACTCGCTCCTCGAAGAGGTGCGCGACCGGGGCCTCATCCAGCTCCAGCCCGACGAGAAATCAGGCGGCTACATCGTGCGGACGGCAGGGTGAGAGGAGCCGGGCCGACGGGTCCATTGTGACAGGATTGCCACCCAGGGGTGTTTGCGAAAGGGCCGGGCCGGAGAGGAAGGTGCGCACGTCTTCCACGCCCCCGGACGGGGGAAGCGGAGCGACACCCAACCCAACTCGAACCACACCCCCCAACCCCAATCCGATGAAATTCACCATCAACTCCACCCTCCCCCTGCTCGCCCTCGCGCTGGCCGCCACGGCCACGCTCCAAGCCGAGGACAAGATCGTCATCAAAGGCTCCGACACGCTCGGGGCGAAACTGGTCCCGCAGCTTTCCGAGACCTACAAGGAGACCGGCAGCACCGCCTCCTTCGAAATCACCGCCGAGGGGTCGTCCTCGGCCTTCACCAACCTCCTCGCGGGCACCGCCGACATCGGCATCTCCAGCCGCGACATCAAGGACTCCGAGAAGGAGAGCTTCGCCGCCAAGGGCCTCGAAGTCGAGGAGTGGGTCGCCGGCTACGACCTGATCGTCGTGGTCGTGAACGGGAAGAACCCGGTCAAGGACCTGTCCGTCGAGCAAGTCGAGGGCATCTTCACCGGAGACATCAAGGACTGGAGCGAGCTCGGCGGCGACGCCGGCCCGATCTCGGTCTACACCCGCAACACCTCCTCGGGCACCTACAAGACCTTCCAGGAGATCGCCCTGAACGACCGCGACTACGGCGCGGACACCCAGAAGCTGGCGGGCAACGAGCAGATCGCCGAGGAAGTCTCGAAGAACCCCAACGGGATCGGCTACGTCGGCCTCGCCTACGCCTCGAAGGACGGGATCAAGTCCGTCTCCGTGGACGGCGTCGAACCCAAGGCGGAGAACGCCAAGAGCTACCCCATCTCCCGCACCCTCTACTACTACACGATCAAGGGCAAGGCCCCCGAGGCCGCCATCAAGTTCGTGAAGTGGGCCAAGAGCGACGCCAAGGCCGTCGAAGTGGTGGAGCGCGTCGGTTTCATCCCCGCCGCCGAGTGAGCCTCCTGCGACAGGGGGCGGCATCCCGCCCCCTGCCAGCCTCCGCTTGACCTTTTCCCGGCCCTCGCCTCCACTGTCCCGGCGAAGCCCCCTCCCCTTCCCTTCCCTTCCGAGCGAGCCCACCCGGCCATGAGCGAGTCCGATTCCGCCGTCAACGCCGATTCTCCCACGACTCCCGCCCCCTCCTTCCGAGGGCGGGGCTTCCGGGTCTTCGGGCTCGGTTGGCAAGACGCGATCCGCTACTTCTTCGGCGGCAACGCCAGCCTCGCCATCATCCTCGTCCTCCTCATCTGCTTCTTCCTCATCCGCGAGGGCGCCCTCTTCTTCCCCTCGCACCAGCGGGGCCTCCAGGACTACCGCCACGCGGGTCAGGAGTTCGTGGACGCCGTCGGGGAACCGATCGACGCGCACACCGCCTTCTTCAGCAGCGCGAACATCGCCTACTTCGCGGAAATCAACGAGTCCTCCCGCGAGGAGGACGACCTCCTGCGGGTCGCCCGCGCCGTCCTCGCCAACACCGAGGCAGCCTGCCGCAAAAACTGGAACCTCCTGAAACGCAAACTCGGCGAGGTTCAGGAAATGGACCGTGCCCTCGCAGGACTCGACGCCGCCGATCCCGCCCGTTCCGATCTCGCCGCGAAGCGGGAGACCCGTCTCGCCGAGATCGCCGCCCTGCGCACCATCCTGAGCTCCGAGGTCGAAGCTGCCCTCGCCGGCCCCAAGGTCTGGAAGCTCGGGAGCGACGGACGCCACCTCTCCAGCGAGGACCGCGAACGAATCCGCGAGGCAGTCCTCTTCCAAGCCAGTCCCGACGCCAAGGAGGAGCACCCCTGGCTCGCCGGCGTGGGGGAACGTAGCCGCGAGAAAAAGAAAACCGCCGCCGCCGAATTCGCCGCTTTCAAAGAGACCCTCCAAGGCATCCAAACCGCGATCCGCCCGATGCGGACCCTGCATGGCGAGCTGAAAAAAGCCGCCTCCGCCAACCGCGCCGCGATCAACCGCTACCAAACCGCCCCGGCGCGCCGCGCCGCGATGCTGGAAGGCGCGAAAAAAGCGCAGGACCCCGCCGAGCAAGCCCGCTTCCAAGCCGAGGCGGACCAGATCGTCGTCGAGGCACCCGATCTCGTGGCGATGAACGCGCCCTTCTACGCCGCCGTCCCGAAGCAGGCCGAGCTTTCCGCCGCCCTCCTCGCGGAGATGCGGGAGCTGCGCGAGGCCCTGCCGGAAAAAGGCAGCAACGCCCGCTCCCGCAAGGCTCTGGAGCGCAGCGAGACCCTCTTCGATCGCTTTGCCGACACGGTCGATCGCAGCCAGCGGAAGGCCGCGAAATGGCGGCACGAACGGAGCGTCTCCGCGATCTCGTCGTTCACCTCCTTCGTCTTCGGAAAGCAGTGGATCACGAACAGCTCCTGGCACGATTTCTACGGCCTGCTCCCCCTGCTCACCGGCTCCCTCCTCATCGCCGGGATCGCCCTCGCCGTTTGCGTACCCTTCTCCGTCGCCGCCGCGATCTACGTGAACCAGCTCGCCTCGCGGCGAGAGCAGAATTTCGTGAAGCCGGCCATCGAGTTCATCGAGGCGATCCCCTCGGTGGTGCTCGGCTTCTTCGGCATCGTCGTCTTCGGCGAAGCCCTCCGCGCCCTCAGCCAAGTCGAGTGGCTCTCCTGGGTGCCGGGCTTCCCCATGAACGAGCGGCTCACCATCCTGAACGCGGGCCTCCTCCTCGCCTTCATGGCCGCGCCGACGATTTTCACCCTCGTCGAGGACGCGCTGGAGAACGTGCCCTCCGCCCTCACCGAGAACTCCCTCGCCATGGGCGCCTCGAAGCTGCAGACCGTCTTCCGCGTCATCGTGCCCGCCTCCGTCTCCGGCTTGATCGCCGCCATCCTCCTCGGCTTCGGGCGCATCGTCGGCGAGACCATGGTCGTGCTCCTCGTCGCGGGGAACAAGATCAAGATCCCAGATTTCTCCGAGGGCCTCGGCGCGATCGCCCAGCCCGCCCACACCATGACCGGGATCATCGCGCAGGAGCTGCCCGAGGTCGACAGCGGCTCGCTCCACTGGCGCGCCCTCTTCATCGTGGGCCTCGTCCTCTTCATCATCGCCCTCGCCGTGAACTACGCCGCCCAGCAGGTGCTGAAACGCTTCCAAAGAATCTGAGCCATGGGAAACACCGCCGACATCGCGGAAACCGCTGCCCCTGCAGAACCCGCCTCCTCCGACAACCCCTTCGCCGCGCGCGGCTTGGGGCAGCGCCGCCGCGAGCGCGCCGTCGCCCTCGTGCTGCGCCTCGCCGCCTACGCCATCCTCGGCTGCGGCCTCTACATCTTCGTCGACATCATCGCGAAAGGCGCGCCAGTCGTCTTCAAGGCCAGCCCGCCCTTCGTAAACACGAGCTTCTTCACGAAGAGTCCCGAGACCCTGATGACCTTCGAGACCGACGACGGGGCCTTCCACAAGATGGACTTCGCCGACTACACCCGCTTCAAGAACGAGAACCCCGGACGGGCGATCGTCGAGGAGCATTCCCACGCCTACTCCGGCGGCGGCATCCTCGGCCCGCTCGTGGGCACGGCCCTGCTCACCCTGATCTGCATCGTGGTCGCCTTCTGCATCGGACTCACGACCTCAATCTACCTCAACGAATACTCCTCCAAAGGCCGCTTCATGGACGCGATCCGGCTCGCCATCATGAACCTCGCCGGGGTGCCCTCGGTCGTCTTCGGCCTCTTCGGACTCGGGCTTTTCTGCCTCGTCGCCCCCGTCATCACGAAAACGCCGCAGGAAGGCGCCCTCTTCACCCTGCCCATCCTCTTCACCGACCACTTCCTCTCCTTCCAGGGCTGGGGTACCTGCATGCTGGCCGGGGGATTCACCCTCGCCGTCATGATCCTGCCCGTCATCATCACCGCCTGCGAGGAGTCGCTCAAGGCCATCCCGGCGGGCTTCCGCGAAGCCTCGCTCGCCCTCGGCGCGACAAAATGGCAGACCATCGCGAAGTCCGTGCTCCCCTACGCCTTCCCCGGCATGTTGACCGCCTCCGTCCTCGGCATCACCCGCGTCGCGGGCGAGACCGCCCCCATCATGTTCACCGCCGCGCTCTCGCACAAGGACAAGCTCCCCTGGGATCTCGCCATCGATCCCAATCTGGGCGCTTTGGAAAAAGTCGAGGCTGGCATCGGCGGCTTCCTCTCCCAGTCGGTCCAAGCGATGCCCTACCACATCTACACCGTCGCCGCCCGCATCCCGCAGTCGGAATACACCAAGCCGATGCAATACGGATCGGTCCTCGTCTTCCTTCTCCTCGTCATGGGCTTCGCCGGACTCTCCGTCTTCCTCCGCATCCACTACCGGAAAAAATTGAAATGGTGAGCGAACCCCGGCCCCCCTCCCCTACGGCAACCCCTTCATGAAACCGATGATGTCCGAACCCGAACCCCAGCAAACCCTTTCCCCGATCCGGAAGGGCGGCGACCCCTCGACCCCTCCGCCGGAGGTCGTCATCGAGGTCGACGGCGTCCACTTCCACTACGTGAAAGGGCGCGACATCCTCCGCGGCGTCAGCATGGAGATCCGGAAGGGCGAAGTCACCGCCTTCATCGGCCCCTCCGGCTGCGGCAAGACGACCCTGCTGCGCTGCTTCAACCGGATGAACGACCTCATTCCCACGGCGGGGATCTCCAAAGGCCAGATCCGCATCCTCGGCACGGACATCCACCATCCCAAGGTCGATGCCATCGAGCTGCGCAAGCATGTCGGGATGGTCTTCCAGAAATACAACCCCTTCCCCAAGAGCATCTACGAGAACGTCGCCTACGGGTTGCGCATCCAAGGCGTCCGCGACCGAACCAAGCTCGACGAGGCGGTCGAGGAGAGCCTGCGCTCCGCCGGCCTCTGGGAGGAGGTCAAGGACCGCCTCGACGCGAGCGGCCTCGGCCTTTCCGGCGGACAGCAGCAGCGCCTCTGCATCGCCCGCACCATCGCGGTGCGGCCCAAGATCATCCTCATGGACGAACCCTGCTCCGCCCTCGACCCCATCTCCACCGCCACCGTCGAGGAACTGATCACCCGGCTGAAAAAGGAGTTCACCATCGTCATCGTGACCCACAACATGCAGCAGGCCACCCGCGTCTCCGACCGCACCGCCTTCTTCTACCTCGGCGAACTGATCGAGATGGACAAGACCACGACGATCTTCAACAACCCCGCCAAGCGGCAGACCGAAGACTACATCTCCGGGAGGTTCGGTTGATGGTCTCTGTGGCCGAAGTCATCGACCTCGGTCGAGCGTCGTTTGATCACCCGATCCGGCTTCAGTGAGGCCCGCTACAGCGCTGGCGCGCGCATGGAGGCGGCGAAGGGAGCCCCCCTCACCCCGCCGGAAACTCGTTCAGGGAAAACGCCTCCAGGCTCTGGGTACGCCCCCTCACCACTTGGACGCCATGGCTCTTGCAGTAGGGGCGCAAACTGGGCATCTCGCGCACGAAATCGCCCGAGATCACCACGCTGCGCCCCAGCTCGCGGGTGAGGGATTCGAAACGGAAGGCGACGTTCACCGGATCGCCCACGAGGGTGAATTCGCTCCGGCTCATGCCGCCGTAGGCGACCTTGCCGGCATGGAGGGCGACGCCGACCTCGAAGCGGCGGCCGATCCTCTCGAAAACGTCGGGACGCACCCCGTAGATCCGTTCGCAGGAGGCGAGGAGCTGCTCGGCCGCGTGGAGCGCGGCGCGCAGGGTCGCTGGCTCCACCGCCGTCCAGTAGGCGAGGACGCAGTCGCCGATGAATTTGTCCACCGTCGCCCCCACCTCGGAAAGGACGCGCTCGCAGTCGGCATACCAGCTCCCGATGATCTGGGCGAGCTCGTCGGCCTCGACCGCCTCGGAGAGGGCGGTGAACCCTTTCACGTCGCTGACGATGATGATCACCGGGTTGTGGCTGACATGGGCGATGGTCGATCCGTCGAGGTTCTCTGCGGTGACCACCGGCTTCGGCGTCTCCCCCACCTGCGCGTAGCGGAACTCGTGGTCGGCGAAGGTGATGATGTCGCCGTTGTTGAGCTTCCGCACCGCCGTGACCCGCGCCCCGTTCAGGTAGCTGCCGTTGAAACTGCCGAGGTCGAAGAGGTGGAAGCCCCCTTCCTGCTTCCGGATCATGGCGTGGCGGCGCGAGACTCGGGGATCGGAGACAATGATCTGGCATTCGAGACTGCGACCGAGGATGCTGACCGGCGCGAGCTCAAGAACCTCGCCCGTGGCGACACGATGGAGATAAGCGTTCAAAACGGGGGAGATAAAACCAAGTTCAGCGGCGCAGGGCAAGCACGAAAACGAAAAACCGTCGCCACCGGTTCGCCAGCCATCCGGCGGAAGGCGCGAGACGTCAACCCCCGTTCGCGCCGACACCCGATCCTTGACACAGCCCCTGCCCCCGGTCAACCATTCCCATCGCATCCGCAACCGAAGACAAATCCATGACAACCGAAGCCAAATGCCCTTTCCACCACGCCGCCGGAGGCGGAACCACGAACCGTGACTGGTGGCCCAGCCAGTTGAAGGTCGAACTGCTCCACCAGCACTCCTCCAAGTCCGACCCGATGGGCGGGGGATTCGACTACGCGGAAGAATTCAAGACCCTCGACCTCGCGGCGGTGAAGCAGGATCTCGCCGCGCTGATGACCGACTCGCAGGACTGGTGGCCGGCTGACTTCGGCCACTACGGCCCCCTCTTCGTCCGCATGGCTTGGCACAGCGCCGGCACCTACCGCACCGCCGACGGGCGCGGCGGCGGCGGCCGGGGCCAGCAGCGCTTCGCCCCGCTCAACAGTTGGCCGGACAACGTCAGCCTCGACAAGGCGCGCCGACTCCTCTGGCCGATCAAGCAGAAGTACGGTCGCAAGCTCTCCTGGGCCGACCTCCTCATCCTCACGGGCAACGTGGCCCTCGAAACGATGGGCTTCAAGACCTTCGGCTTCGGCGGGGGCCGCGAGGACACTTGGGAGCCGGACCACGACGTCTACTGGGGGGCGGAAACAGCTTGGCTAGCCGCCAGCAACGATCCCGCCAACACGCGCAGCCGCTACTCCGGCGAGCGTGATCTGGAGAACCCCCTCGCTGCCGTGCAGATGGGCTTGATCTACGTCAATCCCGAAGGCCCCGACGGCAACCCCGATCCCGTCGCCGCGGCCAAGGACATCCGCGATACCTTCGGGCGCATGTCGATGAACGACGAGGAGACCGTGGCGCTCATCGCGGGCGGCCACACCTTCGGCAAGACCCATGGGGCCGGCCCGGCCGACCATGTGGGTCCCGAACCGGAGGCTGCCGGCCTTGAGGAGCAAGGACTCGGCTGGAAGAGCAGCTTCGGCACCGGCAAGGGCGGTGACACGATCACCAGCGGCTTGGAGGTCACTTGGACCTATCACCCCACCCGTTGGGACAACGAGTTCTTCCACATCCTCTTCGCCTACGACTGGGAACTCTTCAAATCCCCCGCCGGGGCGCAGCAGTGGCGTCCGAAAAACGGTTCCGGCTCCGACATGGTTCCCGATGCCGCCGACCCCTCCAAGCGCCGCGAACCGCGCATGCTGACCACCGACCTCGCCTTGCGCTTCGATCCGGTCTATGAAAAAATCTCCCGCCGTTTCCTGGAGAGCCCCGAGGCTTTCGCCGAGGCCTTCGCCCGGGCTTGGTTCAAGCTGACGCACCGGGACATGGGGCCGAAGACCCGCTACCTCGGCCCGGAAGTTCCCGCCGAGGACCTCATCTGGCAGGACCCCATTCCCGCCGTCGATCACCCTCTCATCGACGAGGCCGACACCGCCGCGTTGAAGGGGAAAATCCTCGCCAGCGGCCTGTCCGTCTCCGAGCTGGTCTCCACCGCTTGGGCCTCGGCCTCCACGTTTCGCGGCTCCGACAAGCGAGGTGGCGCGAACGGCGCCCGCATCCGCCTCGCCCCGCAGAAGGATTGGGAAGTCAACCAGCCCGCCCGTCTCGCGAAGGTGCTGGAGACGCTGGAGCGCATCCAAGGCGACTTCAACGCCACCCAGTCCGGCGGCAAGAAAGTCTCGCTGGCCGACCTCATCGTCCTCGCCGGTGGCGCGGGCGTCGAGCAGGCGGCGAAGAACGCCGGGCACGAGATCGAGGTCCCCTTCACACCGGGACGCATGGACGCCTCGCCGGAGCAGACCGACGTGGAGTCCTTCGCCGCGCTCGAACCCATCGCCGACGGCTTCCGCAACTACCTCAAGGGCAAATACTCCATCCCCGCCGAAACCCTCCTGATCGACAGGGCGCAACTGCTGACCCTGACCGCGCCGGAGATGACCGCACTCGTGGGCGGCCTGCGCGTCCTGAACGCCAACTTCGACGGCTCCCCGCACGGCGTCTTCACCGCGCGGCCCGAGGCGCTGACCAACGACTTCTTCGTGAACCTGCTCGACATGGGCACGGAGTGGAAGCCGCTCCATGGCGGGACGGACCTCTTCGAAGGCCGTGACCGCAAGACGGGCGAGGCCAAGTGGACCGGCACCCGCGTCGATCTCATCTTCGGTTCGAACTCCCAGCTCCGCGCCTTCGCGGAGGTCTACGGATGCGGGGACTCCCAGGAGAAATTCCTGGGCGACTTCGTGGCGGCGTGGGGCAAGGTCATGGACCTCGACCGCTTCGACCTCGCCTGACCGCAGCGATGAAACTGATCAGTTGGAACGTGAACGGCATCCGCGCGGTGCTGAAGAAAGGCTTCCTCGACTTCCTCGAGGCGGAGCGGCCCGACCTGCTCCTCCTGCAGGAGGTCAAGGCGAACCGCGAGCAGGTCGAGCATGACTTCGAGGCGGCGGGCTGGGAGGTGCAATGGAACGCGGCGGAGAAAAAGGGTTACTCCGGCGTCGCGACCCTCTCCCGCCATCCCGCGCTCTCGGTCCGGCATGGCCTCGGCATCGCCGAGCACGACAACGAGGGCCGCGTCCTCACCACCGAGTTCCCCGGCTACTTCGTCGTGAACGTCTACACCCCGAACGCGCAGGACGAGCTGCGCCGCCTCCCCTACCGCATGGAGTGGGACGCCGCCTTCCTCGCCTACGTGAAGGGGCTGGAGAAGGAGAAGCCCGTCGTCTTCGCCGGAGACCTCAACGTCGCCCACTGCGAGATCGACCTCGCCCGCCCCAAGGACAACCGCAAGAGCGCCGGATTCTCCGACGAGGAGCGCGCCGGATTCGACCAGATCGTCGCGGCGGGCTTCGTCGACAGCTTCCGCCATTTCCATCCCGGCGAGCCCGACCACTACACTTGGTGGAGCTTCCGGGGCGGGGCGCGGGAGAGGAACGTGGGCTGGCGGATCGACTACTTCTGCGTCTCGGCCCCGTTGATTCCCAAAGTGAAGGCGACGGGCATCCTGCCCCACGTCCTCGGGTCGGATCATTGCCCGGTCGTCATCGAGATCGAGTAGCCACGGGTCACGAGCCGCCGTCGAGCCACTCGCGGAACTTCGCGAGAGCGCGGGCGCGGTGGCTCATGGCGTTTTTCACGGATTCCGGCAACTCGCCGAAGGAGGCTTCGTGCCCATCGGGGACGAAGAGCGAATCGTATCCGAAACCGCCCGATCCGGTCTCCGACGCGGCGATGCGGCCCTCGACGGTTCCGTCGAACTGCGCCACGACCCCGCCGTCCCTCGCGACCGTAAGGACGCAGCGAAAGCGTGCGCTAAGTGGTGCGTCGGCGAGTTCGGAGCGTGAGAGTTCGGCGAGAAGCTTGGCGCGATTCGAGGCGTCGGTCGCGCCCTCGCCGGAGTAGCGCGAGGAATGCACCCCGGGCGCGCCGCCGAGGGCATCGACCTCCAGCCCCGAGTCGTCGGCGAGGACGAAGGCTCCGGGCAGGAGACGGCTCGCCGCTAGCGCCTTGATCGCTGAATTCTCCGCGAAGGTCGCACCCGCCTCCTCCGGCGCTTCGCTCCCCGGCAGGGAGGTCAGATCGGTCACGGTCTCGAACTGGTCCGCGAGGATGGCGCGGATCTCGCCCGTCTTGTGGGCATTGTGGGTGGCGACGAGGAGGGTGCGGGACATGGGAGGAGTGTGGCGCTGGGGTACAGGGCTGGCAAACGGGAAAGGGGCCGCCTACGGAAGGCAGGGCTTCGTTCCTCGATGATTCCCAAAGTCTCTTTTCGCAACAGCCGGGACGCCGCCGCTTGAACGGAGTCCCCCGTCAAGCCTTGCGCTTGCGGAGGAGCCGGTCCACGCTCCAGTCGCCGCCTCCGGCGAAAACCAGATAGAGGTAGACGAAGCAGTAGAGCACGGCCAGTTCGCCCTTGTTGACCAGAGGCCAGAATCCACCGGGGGCGTGGGCCATGAAGTAGGCGACGGCCATCAGGCCGGAGAGGAGGAAGGCCGACGTGCGGGTGAAGAGTCCGATCAGCAGCAGGAACGCGACGACCAGCTCGAGGATGCCGGCCAGCCCCACTTGGGAGAAGAGGACGAATTCGGTATGGGCCGGAGCCGGGAAGCCAAGCACTTTCTGCCCGCCGTGCTGCATCATGAGCGCGGCGGAGACGATACGGAGGATCGAGAGGACTTTGCCTCGCCAAGAGTCGAGAGTGGATTCCAAGGCCATCGGATTTCGGTGTTCAGGGTTCAGGGTTCAGTTTTCCAGAGCGTACGTTGTCGGTCCGCGTTGCGCAAGCCCCGACGCTCCGTTCTCTGACGACGGACAAGCGCTCATCTTTCATCTTTTACCTTTCACTTTCTGCCTTTTACTGGAGTGCGGGCTCGGCCCGCGCTTCCCATGCAAGCTCTCGCCGCCGTCCTCCGCCAAGCCAAGGAACCGCTCCGCCTCGAAACCGTCGAGGTGCTTCCGCCCGGTCCAAGCGAAGTCACTGTGCGGCTCATGGCCGCCGGGGTCTGCCACAGCGACCTCCATGTGATGAAGGGCGACCTCGCCATGAAGACGCCCATCATCCTCGGCCACGAGGGGGCCGGGATCGTCGAGGAGATCGGGAGCGGCGTGACCTCGGTGAAGCCGGGTGACCATGTCATCCCGATCTGGCGGATGTCCTGCGGACGCTGCGAATACTGCCTCGGGGGACGCCCCGCCCTCTGCGACGTGGGCACGGCGATGCGTTTCACCGGCCTGATGCCGGATGGGCAGACCCGCTTCCGCGACGCCTCGGGCGAGCCAATCCTCCACTACGCGGGTGTCTCGACCTTTTCGCAGCGCTCCACCATGCCCGAGGCCGCGGTGGTGAAGATTCCCGAATCGGTCTCCTTCGAGCACGCCGCCTTGGTCGGCTGCGGGGTCATCACCGGCTACGGGGCCGTCATGCACGCGACCCGCGTCGCGCCGGGCAGCAGCATCGCCGTGGTCGGCTGCGGCGGCATCGGGCTGAACATCGTCCAGACCGCCCGCCTCGCCGGGGCAACGAAGATCATCGCCGTCGACCGGGTTCCCGCGAAGCTGGAATATGCCCGGACCATGGGCGCGACCCACTTCGTCGATGCCTGCGAGCACGATCCAGTCACGGCGGTGAAGGATCTCACCGAAGGCCTTGGGGTGGACAACGCCTTCGAGGCCATCGGTCTGGCGGAGCCGATCGAGCAGGCCTACGACATGACCCGCAAGGGCGGCACCTGCGTCGTCGTCGGCATCGCCCCGCCCGAGGCCCGCGCTCGCATCAACGTGAACGCGCTCGTCTACGCGGAGAAGACGCTGAAGGGCTCGATCTACGGTTCGACCCGACCACGGCTGGACTTGCTCACCTTGATCGAACTGCACGAGGCGGGGAAAATCGACCTCGATTCGCTCCTGACCCGGACCTACCCGCTGAGCGGGATCAACGAGGCCTACGCGGCGCTGGAGCGCGGCGAGGTGGCACGGAGCTTGGTGCTGCCGCAGGCGGAATAACTGGGAGGGGGACTTTCCAAGTCCCCGCCACCTGCATGGCTCCGCTCGAGCCTCCGCCGGGACTTGAAAAGCCCCCCTCCCAGCCAACTACCGCGCGGGTCATTCTTCCATGATCTCCGGCAGGGTGATCGTCTGTGGTTCGAAAACAAAGCGAAGCTTTGCTTTCGGCACCCTTCGAACGATGGCAATGCCCGATGGTTCCTTGTCCAATGCGAATTCGGTGGAGTGACCCTGTGTTTTTCCCGTCTTCGACAGCAGGTCGTAGATGAGATAGGGCGAGGCTTCGTCGGGCGCGACTGGGTTGCCCTTTTCATCCGTAAGCACGGCGTGCCAGACGGTTCCCGCTGGTTCCCCGAACAGCCGATTCCCCGGATTCAAGTTCAAACGGAAACGCAGATCTTTGAGTTCCAGAGAGAAACTGTAATCATGGCCGATCACCGCGCCTTCTTCGTGGGAAATCCGTGCGGTACGGGTGCCGGTGATTTCGACACGATGGATGCCCCTGGCAAAGACAGCCCCGGATCGACAGGGGAGGCTCGTCCACAGACTCGCTTGCGTGATGCGAACCGACTTCCCTCTCGTCGGTGTGGTCCGGGAGACGAAGACCGTGCGGCCACTCAAGAGGGTTGCCTGTTCCCCGCTAGGCAGCGGGATATTAAAAACGGAGTCGGGACCATGCCAGTTCGGCGAAGCGTCCGGCGAGGCTCCGAGGGAGTGCCACAGGGAGCCGTGCCAATTCAGAGCGCTGAAAGCGGGAGACCATTCAAGCAGCGGAGGCGTTCCCGATCCGACGGGCTCTTCGTTTGGACGAATGCAGAGTGCCTCATCCGTGGTGGCCATTTCATCCACCGCGATCAGATTCACCGGAATGGCCACGAGCGGGACGCGCAGCGAGTATTCCTCCGAGATCCGGCCCGCCCTGATATAGTCCCGGGTCTTTCGCTTGACCAGTCTGACAGCCTCCTCATCCACTTGGACGGCAAGGGATTCGCGAGTTTCCGGAGCAGGGTCCGTTGGCGAAATTCTCGGGAGGGGTGCAGGAACGAGAGCGGTTTTGACGCACAGCGATCCGACGACGGCCCACACCAGACCAAGGATGCCCCGGCGAAGCCGACCGCGTTCCCGGAACGGCGTCGCGCCACGATCCAGAATCCGGCGCAGAGAGCCAAGCCGCCGACGAAGCCGGATTCGGCGCTCCAGTCCAGCCAACGCAGGAAGTAGTAGTAGAGGAGATGTTCGACCACCACCGAATCGTAGTCTCTTGTCCACTGGGTCTTGAAGTGTTCGAGCCACCCGACGAAAGCGATCACGATGTAGACGACGGCCAGCACCCCAATGAAAAGCGTCGTCGCCAGCCCGCGCCACGTCCGGGAGAATCCGCAGACGAGCATCGCCCCGAACCCCGCCGCCAAGGTGAGCGGGATGGCTTCGATCTGGAACAGAACGATGGCGAGGGGATGGAAGCCTTCAAAAGCCAGCCGGATGCCTCCACCGATCAGCCAGAGGCCGACGATGAGGAGCAGGCTCAGCAGTTTCGAGGCCGCGAGCCGATCCCGGGAGATCGGACGGGTGGCCCACCAGACGCGATCCCCGCCGAGCGGGTGCTGCCGGGCCAGCATGAGGGAGAGGAAAAAAAGGAACACGACCGCCCCGTAGGAATGGAGGAAGGGGACGTCAGACACGGGAAAGCGCTGGGGTGACGCTAGGGAGAAGGTGAACCAGAGCAGCAGCCACCAGCGCATGCGGCCGAGATCGTGACGGGTGTGATGCCAGATTTCTTTCATGCGGATCGGTCGGTCTGGGGTTGGCGGAATTCCCGGGCGAGAATCAGAAAGATCTCGCGGAGGGAGAGGGGAAGGATTTCAACGTGCCGGGCCGCTTCCGCGCCGAAGGCCTCGCCCAGATGCCGGCGGATGCCCTCGCCCTCGTCGGAGAACTGCGAGTCGATGAAGCTCATGCGTCTCCCCTCGTTCCTGATCTGAAGCCAAGTGGCAGGCGGATCGTGCAGTCTGGCGAAAGCGGTCTCGTCGGGCAGGTTCACCTCGACCCTGCGGAAGCGGCCCCGCAATTCGTCGGCGGACTCGTGCAGGGCGAGCCGTCCGCCGTTCAGGAGGGCCACGGAATCGGCGAGCCGCTCGACCTCGTGGATGTCGTGGGAGGCGAGGAGAACCGTCCATCCCGAATCGGACGCGATTTCGAGGACGCCTTGGACGAACTCCTCCCGGACTAGCGGGTCCAATCCCGAAAAGGGTTCGTCGAGGAGGAGGAGCTTCGGGCGGAAGGCGATGGAGGCGATCAGGGCCGTCTTCATCAGGGTACCTCGCGAGAGGTGTTTCAGCTTCTTCGTGGGATCGATGTCGAAATCCCGGAGCAGGCGCTGGCAGAAGTCCCGGTCCCATTTCGGATAGAAGGGGGTCAGGTAGCGCATGAAACCCTCTACGGTCATCCACAGGGGCAGGTCCTGGTTCTCCGAAACGTAGCCGATCCGCTGGAAGTCCGATCCTGCGAGCGTCCGCGAATCGCGTCCGAGGACGGCGGCCCAGCCCTCGCTGGGGGTCGCGAGGTTCATGAGCAGTTTCAGCGTGGTCGATTTGCCCGCCCCGTTCGGCCCGAGGAGGGCGACGCATTGGCCTTCGGGGATTTCGAGGTTCAGGCCGTGGAGCGCCTCGGTGTTCCGGTATCGCTTGCCGAGGTTTTCGGTGAAGATGGCGGGTGGCATGGTGGCGATGGATTTGGGTTGAAAGGGGAAGGGCTATTCACCGAGCGATTTCCAATGTTCCGAAATGGCCTCGTGCAGTTCGGAGAGCGTGATCCCCATCTGGCGCGACTCCACGACGAGGGCTTCGATGGCTTCGCGCAGGGCGGCGGACCGCTCCTTGGGGGAGAGGACGGGGCGCTCGCAGACGACCGTGCCGACCCCCGGCCGGACTTCCAGCAGACCCGCGGCGGTCAGGGCAGCGACCGCTTTCTGGCAGGTGTTCGGGTTCAGGGACAGCTCCTGGCTGAGCTTCCGGACGGACGGGAAGGGGTCGCCCGGTTTCAACTGGCGGAGGACCACGGCTTTCTTCACCGCAAAGACGATCTCCTCGTAGGGAGGCACGCCGGAACGGAAATGAACGGTGAAGGGAAGCATTCCTAGTGTATTAGATCGAATAATACACTGGAAGTCAACTCGAAATCGAACGGAGGCGATACTCGAAGAGCGGGAACGTCGGAAACGAGGGCAGGAAGGGCGCTCTGTGCTGGGCACTGGCTTGACAAAACCCGGGCGCGGCGTCAGCCTGTTCACATAGGAGGCCGCCGGAACCATCGGAGCGCGCCGCCGACAGAGGCCGATGAGCGCGTTGGGCGATGATATTATCCGCTTGTCCCAAGGCAAGGAGATCAGGAACGAGGAACTCCTCGCCTTGTACGGTGCCCTGCCCGAAAGGCGGGAGGGGCCTCCCCTCATCGCCGGAATCCGTTACCGGTTCAAGCCCTCGCCACTGCCGAAACCGTATCTGACCTACCAGTTCGACAAGAGCTTCGACCAGCGGACTTGGGCACCGGAGCACATTTTCACCAACAGGCAGCATCACGCGATCTACCACCACTATCGCTCCCTTGGCTTCAACATGGTCGATATCGGGCACCGCCGCTACGACCTGGAGACCGCCGCCGACATCATCAACGGCTCGGAGGGCCATGTGGGAGTTTGCAGCGGCATGGGGTGGTTCGCCATCGCTTGCGGGAAGAAGCCCGTCATCTGGTATGCCACGGAGGCCGGCAGTCCGCAGATCAGGCCGTACATCGGATGGTGGAAGCTCAACGGGGCAGGGATCCGCTACTTCGACCAGTCCTTCGAGCTGGTCGACTGCGACGTGGCGGTCGATGGGAAGCGCTATTCCTATTGCGGCGGGTAGCGCGTCCCCTCGCCATCCCGCGCGGATCCTATTCTTCCAAGAAGCCGATCCTCCCCATGGCCCTGAGCTTGTCGAAAAAGACCTTCTCCGTCCGGGGTTGATGGCCCTTCGAGGGGTCGGGGAACGGGTCGCGGTCGCTGTAGTAGTGCATCCGGGCGGGGGAATCCCACCAGTCGAACCCCGTCAGCGTCACCCTCTCGTATCGCTTCAACAGGGACCACACGCCGATGGCCCCGGTCGAGAAAAGGGAGTAGGGCAGGCCGAGGAACTCCCGCATCTCGGCGATCTGGCTTTTCGCCACCTCATGCACGGGGGTCGCCGATCCCTCCGCCGCGAGGGCTTCGCGGAAGCTCGCCGCCGCCGCCTCCGTCCCCGTCCATGTGTGGATGTGGATCTCGCGGAAGCGATGCTCCCGCAGCATCGCCCGGATCGTCGGCGTGCTCGCGTCCCGGTTGTTGAACCAGATCGTCGTGCGGCTCCCGACATCGCGCGAGAACGGCCCCGTCTTGAACAGGTTGAAGCGCACGATCTCGTCATGCCCGTCGATGGCCTCCCCCCGGCGTCCGCCGATCAGGCTCGAACCGTTTCCGACGATGATCACCCTCCGTGCCATGCCTCGCGTTCAGGTTCCCCGGCCGCCGCTCCCGTAGCCTCCCAGCCGGAAGTCGGCCTCGTAGGCCGTCTCGATCCATTCGAGGACCTCGTCCGTGACAGCGCACTCCACATGGAAGCGCCCCGACGGGTTCAGCCGGGGGAGCGGCTTGCGGGGGATTCCCAGCGTTCCGCAAAGGGAGGCCCAATCGGAGTCCAGGCGCTCGAAGAGCAGGACCCTGTCGAGCATCAGGTTTCCCGCCCCGTCGCACACGAAGCGGTGCTGCGGCATGATGTGGACGATCCAGTCCAGCAGGGCGGGCTCGTCTTTGAGCTTCCTCACGAACGCTTCGAGCGTCCCGCATCGGTGGACGCTTTCATTGCGCAGCGCCTCCTGGGCCGGCATCCCCCTCAGATAGCGGAAGGCCGAGAGGAAGCGGTCCACCGGATGCCGCAGCAGGGCGAACTTGAAATACTCGCCGAACTCGACCGGAAACGCCCTCCGGTATCCCAGGGCGGTCGTGTGGCCGCCGACGACCTGCGACGGCCCGTCCAGGAGCGACCGCTCGACCGAGGTTCCGGCGGTTTTCGGAACGTGGACGAAGATCGCCTTCAGATGATGGAAGATCTGGGGGTGGGGATAGACCATCGGGGGAGGCGGCTGCGCCGCCGTGAAAGGTGGGAAAGTGAAAAGGGAAAGGTCCGCGCCGTTGGCTTTGCGCGGCTTTTGCGGCCAACTCTACTTAGTCAGATTTGGAATTTCGACCACGGATCACACGAATCACACAGATAGAGATCAAGAAAATTCGTGTCCATTGGTGGTCATCCGTGGTCCAAACCTCAATTTAGCGAAGTGCGCCTATAGCGCGTAGTCCGTCCGCTTCAGCCATCCCCGCGACCGGCTCACCGGCCAGAGGACGAGCTTGGCCGGCCGGGTCGTGGCGGCGATGACGAGCTCCTTCGACTCGACCTCCCCCCTCGCCTCCGGGCTGCCGGCGGGGGCGTCGTGGCGGTGCAGCACCCGGCCATCGTCGTCCTCGACCCCGAAATAGACGAACTGCAGGTCGTCGCAGGCCTCGATGTCCGAGGCCCGCCACCTCAGCGTCAGCCGGTGCTCGTGGAGGAAGCCCGCCTCCCACTGCGCCTCGTCCACATAGGCGCAGGGCGGGTCCGCGCCCTCCACCGTCGCCCGCTGCAGGAGACGCCGCCCGAAGTCGATCCCCGCGTAGCGCTCGTAGTCCGCGTGGCCGCGGACCGTGCCGAGGCCGTAGCCGCCGATGTCCTCGTCGTTGTCCTCCTCCCGCAGCATCTTGCGCAGGCGGCGCTTGCTCAGGGCGTCCCGCTCGTGCCAGGGCGTCTCGATCCTCGCCTCCGCCTGCTTGGCGATGTGGTCGTCCCAGTGCTTCGTCCGCCCCGCGCGGGTGTACTCGTGCCAGACCACGTTGCGGTGGGGATGGAAAAGGTCGTAGCCGAGCGTGTAGGACCGGATGCTCAGGCTGATCTCGTCGCCCGCGAAATAGAGTTGCGGATCGTAGCGGTACTCCTCGCAATGCCGCCCGAGGGTGAGGAAGAAATGGCCCGAAACGAAGCGGGCGCGCACCGGGCCGGTCAGGTCCCGCCATCCGGGGATGTCGCGCGGGCGGAAGAGGATCGTGCCCGAGGGGGTGAAGCGGTCGGCCACCATCTTGAAGGGGCCCGAGGGCGGCGTCTCGCTTTTGCCCGGCTCGTAGACCCCGGCGTAGCTCGTCAGGATGGGCTTGGCGCTGCCGCAGGATTCCAGGCTCCCGAGCAGGAAGCGGTCCCAGCCCGGCGCGAAGCGGTGGTGCGAGTCCAGTTGCAGGGTGTATTCCTCCCCTTCGTAGAGCTTCTGGATCTCGGCCCTCGCCCAGCAGAGACCCTTGCTCTCGTGCCAGGGCACCCGCTGGACGCGGAAGCGGTCCGAGCCGAGGAAGGGGTCGAGGCAGCGGTCCTCCGCGTCGGTCTGCCAGCAGATGCCGAAGCGCAGGTCGTCGGGCCAGGCCGCCTTGGCGAGGCAGTCGCGGATCGTGGGGAGCAGCTCCGGGTCGCGGTAGGCGGCGATTTGGACGAAGATCATGGGGGAAAGGGCGGGTTCGGCCGCGGATCTTCAGGGTAGGGAAAAACGGGCGTTCGAGTCAAGCCCCGTGTCGCGCCCTTGTCCGGTTCCCGGCTGGGGCGGGCTTGGGGCATGGACTCCCGGAGGGGTTGGCCCTGAATTTCTGACTTGCGACAGAAGATCGGGGCTACGACACTGCCCTCACATCGTCAGTCTGTGTCGCATGCCTTACTGAATTCGGATCCGGTCTCCCAGTCGATCACCTGCGCCTAGGAGAGGCAGCCGGACGGTTAATCCAAAAACGCCGAGGGCCGGAGGCGTTTTGGACGCAGCGAAGCGAAGCCCCGAAGGGGTGGGCCGGGCGAATCAAACAGCACATGGGTGGCGGGGCTTGTGTTGGCATGTTTTGATGAAAGCACCGGGTCCCGGCGCTTTCACCCTCCGGGAAAATGCTCCGCATTTTTCTATGATGCTCGTCCGCATCATTGTAGGAGTAGGCGAACTTTGTCCTGATGAAGAGCGACAAGAATCGGAGGAAGGAAAGTCGGCGATATGCGGTGACACCGAGGCGCCGCCGACCGGAACCCCTCCGGGGCTTGACCTGAATGGCACGGACTTAAGGCCGATCTTCGATGAAAACGGGCATGAAAAACCCGGCATTGTGGGTTTGGTAGGGTGTGAAAAAACTTCCCCCATTCCTGCCGGGTCTTTCGACGCAACTTCAGGGCCGCCCCCGCCGCCGTCAACTTGGGATTCTCCGCGCCCGGCGCGACGAGGCGCTCGCCTCCTCGATCTCCGACCTTGGCGGGCTCTTCCACGACATCCTCCCCGCCGACTGGCTCGCGGAGGTCGCCGCCGACCTCCGCAAGCGCCTTTTCCCGCGCGTCGCGGTCTTCTGGGCGTGGCTTTCGCAAGTGATCGAGCAGAACGAGTCCTGCGCCAGGGCCCTCGCCGGCTACGTCGCCTGCGACCAGCGCCAGCACGACATCCGCGGCTTCTACGAGTTGCGCGGCCACTTCAAGGAGGGGGAGGTCGCCATCGGAGACCGCGCCTTCTGCAGCTACGAGATGATCGCCTTGCTCAAGGGCGGCGGGGTCGGCAGCGTCATGCGCCTGCACCAGCGGCGGGATGCCAGGCGCGACTGGAAGGCGGGCAAGCGCATCGACGCCTCCTCCCGCCTGGTCGTGTGGCGCAAGCCCTCGGAACGGGGCAAGGCCGGTCTGAGCAAGGAGGAGTGGGACTCCCTGCCCGCGAGGATGGAGCTGCGCTACGTCCGCGTCAGGGCTGTCGGGCGCGACGGCAGGCCGAGGACCATCCACATCGTCACCACGATGCTCGACGCGGAGCGCTACCCCGCCGGGGAGATCGCCATGCTCTACATGGAGCGCTGGAGCATCGAGCTGAAGATCCGCGACATCAAGACGACGCTGAAGTTCGAGACGATGCGGGTGAGGACCCCCGCCATGGCGCGCCGAACCCTGAAGATGGTGCAGATCGCCTACAACCTCCTCAAGGCCCGGCAGACCGAGGCGGTCAGGGGCGAACCCATCCTTGTCGGGGATCTCGGCTTCAAGGGCACCCTCGACCTGCTCGCCGCGACGCGGGCGGGCTTCGCGGGGCTGGCGGGCCGCCCCCGCCTGCGCGCCGCCGCCCTCGCGGACTTCGAAGGGAGGCTGCGCGAGCGCATCGTCGAAACACGTCCCGGCAGGCAGGAGCCGAGGGCGGTGAAGACCCGGCCAAAACCCTACCAATACATGACCAGGCCAAGGCGCGAGTTCACCGAAATCCCCCACCGTTCACATTACCGAAAAGCGGCTTAAGTCCGTGCCATTCGGGCTTGACCTAAAATGGGGTGTTCAACCGCCGAGAAGCCAGACTGATTTTATTTTTGCAAGTGGGTTGGCACGGCCAATGCCACTGGTTGGCTTGTGGGAAGTTGCCTGGGCATTGGTTGGCTTGTACGGGTTTTTTATGAGATGGCTTCTAAAGGCTTCGCTCGACGAAACGCGCTAAAAAAGATGCAGATAGCCCAATGGCGAACAATGCAAATCCGACCCCGATGGCTCGCTTGCGACCATCGTCTAAGGATTCTGAATTGGAGAAAATCTCAACGAACCAACTGATTCCATATGTCATGATGAAAATATACAGCTTCGTGAGAAATAAGAATGGAATTATCCATCTCGGCCAGCCTCTCATACCCAGCGCCCCATCAAGTGCTTCGCGAGAATTGCTGGCAGTTAATGCTATTGAGAACAGCAGCAACCACCCTATTCCCATGAAAAACGCTCCAATAATTCCGAGCGTATGGAAAAATATGCTCATATCAAAAATCCTTTATTGCACCAAAAATAAGCCTCAATCGCTCTTGCAGCAGTCTGGAGGTTGCGTGGATTTTTTTTCATTGCAACAACTTATGCACGCCCTTTCGGCGTTGGCTAGCTGATCGGCGCCCCAAATTGCACAAAATGGATTGATGGACGCAGCCAGCCCGAAACTTATTGAGTAGTTCCTCATTCTTGTTCTGCAGCATTCAAGGCACGGTTCTTTGCATGAATTCTCTGCGCAGCATGCTTTGATTGCGTTTGCCCCTTTGGCGGCGAGACTGCATCCATGCCACGGCAACATAATTTGATTAAGATCCTTCACCAATGAAGGCAATTCCAACGCCCCCAAGAAATCGAGACGGCCCACAGGATCGTTGGAGGTCATGCAATACAAATTCAACCCACCCCTCTCCTCAATGGGGTCACGGCTCGGCCATCGCCCAAGCAAGGGCACGTAGAATCGATATCCGTAGTTATACCATCCGGTCTCCGCATCAAGGATATGTCCTTGGAACCCAAAGTCCCAAGCGTAAAGCGAGGTGGATCTCGGCGAGAAGTTCGGAGCCATAGCACGCCTAACTCCGAAGGCGCTGAATCCGTATCGTTCCATTACTTCACCCCCGTCGCCGAGGATAGCCATTCCGTTGAAGTAGTCCATCGTCACGTAGAGGCGCTCGTCTAGGATGCCGTTGCCGTCCGTATCTCGATCACGCAAAATTAGCTCGTCACGGTGGCCGGGACGTTCGCCCCAAAGATAGGAGCGGGCGGCGGTGGTTTCGGAGTCGAGACGCTCCTCCAAGGGCTTCCAGCGGTCGCTCCAGTAGATGTGGACCACCACACCCCCGGCCTCCTTCGTAATCCGCCGGGTTAGGCCGTCGTAAGCGTTCCTCTGGGTGGTTGCTCCGTTCTCGTCCTTCACCTCCACGATGCGGTTCCATGCGTCCCACACGGGCTGGAAGTATTTACTCCAGTTCCCGCCGACTCCGGGCGGAACCTTCGTCGCATTGCCCGCTCGGTCGTAGGCGAGCAGGGCGCTGCTGCCGTCGATCTGGACCAATTGGTTGTCCTTGTTGTTCGCCCGCGTTTGGTCGAGGACCGTCGCTCCGCCCTCGTCCTTCCGGTAGCCCAGCCAGTTGCCGGTGGGGTCGTAGGCGAAATCTTCCTCTTCGCCCGGAATGCCGCCAATAGCCGTCCGGTTCGTGTTCAGCGTCCCCACCGCATCCCGAATCACCTGATGTAAACCATCGTAGCCGTAGGCCTCGTCCTGCCCGCTCGCGGCAACGAGGTTTTTCCTCCACGTCCGGTTGGAAGCCTGGTCGTAACCCCATTTCCAGCCGTCGAGGATTGCGCCTCCGGTGATCTTCTCCCAGCGAATCTGCTGCACCCGCCCGAAGCGGTCGAAGCCGTCGTAGGGATCGCCCGAGTCGCCGTCGCTGCCTCCGCCGGGACGCAGCATGGACATTTTCACATCCGGTTCGGGGAGGGTGATTTCGACGAAGCGGCCCAAGCCGACACGGATGTATTCGGCCTTCTTGCCCATTTCCCCGTCGATGGCGATGTCCTTCACGAGGCTGAGCAGGTCGGTGATGCTGTCGCTCGCGCCGTAGCCGAGGTTGACCTGCCGACCGTTCGGGTAGGTGATCGAGGTCCGCCGTGCGGTGTTGCCGCTCGACCCGTCGGCGTGGGAGTAGAGGACCTTGGGCGTGTTGCCATCCACTTCGCCCTCGTGCTCCTGGGAGTCCCCGATTTCCTGCCCGAAGCCGTCGTAGGCTTTGGCGACTTCGTTGAGCACGTCGCCCTCGCCCGGTTCGGCGTCGTCGTGGCTGCTGACTTTCGACACCAAGCTGGGCCGCTTGGGGTCGTATTCGGTGCTGATGCGCTTTACCGTGTCGTCGGTATCGGGGCCGAGGGCGGTGACGCAGTCGTGGCGCATCCGGCCCATCTTGTCCCGGAGATACTCGTGGACGGTGCCGTTGCCGTCCTCCTTGCGGACGCCCTCGCCCTGACGGTTGTAGGCATGGTCGGTGCGGTCGCCGCCGGGGTAGATCTTGGCCCGCAGCAGATGCCCGGTGGCGACGGCGGAATCCTCCAAAGTGGTTCCGTAGATCCAGCGGGTGGTCTGGTCGCCGGTCACGTCGTTGACGAGAGTGAGGGTCTCCAGATTGCCGCTGGGATGGTAGCCGAAGCGGACGGTGCGGTTGACGTCCGCCGCCGGGGCCGCATCCTTGAAGTTCTCGACGGTTTCGACCTCGCGCCCGATGGCGTCGCGTTTCCAGCGGTTCTCGGTCCCGTCGGGGGCGATGATGGCGGCGGCTTCCCCCGTGTCGGCGTGGATCGTGCGGGTGACGAGGACGGTCACCGACGCGGCGGGCGGCACCTCGGGTCGCGCGAGGGCGGCCCCGCCGTGGGTGCCGTAGTCGGCCCGTGTGGTCTCGCGACCGATGGCGTCGCACCACCGTGCGAGGAAGCTGCGCCGCGCCCTCGGCTGGGCACCGGAGGGGCCGTTGAGCGGTCCCGTTCCCGTCGCGTCGTGGAAGCGTTGCCAAGCGGTGAGCATCACCGTGTTGCCCGCCGCGTCGTAGAGGGTTTCTCCCTGCTCCACGACGGTGTCGCTGGCGGGGTTGCCGTCGTTGCTGCCGCCCGAAGGATTGCAGGCGGTGTAGGATCTGATTTCCCGCTCGAAGGCGTCGAAGGCCCGTTTCACGAAGCCTTCGCTGCCTTGGAAGGTCTCCTTGACGATGTTGCCCGAGGCGTCATGCCAGCGCTGCCCGACGAGGGCATGGCCCACCGCCCCGGTGCCGGGATCGACGGAATAGGTCTCGTCCTTGTAGTTCCGACGGCGGGCATCGAAGTAGGCCTTGGACCGGGCCGTGAGGTTGCCGGAGATGACGCCGGTGTGGTAGTGGTCGGTCTGGACGACCTGCCCGAGGTTGTCGAGGGTCAGCCGGACGAAGTAGGCGTGGGTCCCGTCGTTGTGCTGCTCGCCCACGAAACGGTCGCGGAAGTCGTGGTCGAAGAGCTCCTCGCGGTCGTTGGCGCTGTCCGAATCCACGGGGCGGACCCGCCGGATGAGGTTGCCGTTGCCGCCGTCGTAGGTGTTGCCGGTGACGAGGACCAGGTTGTTGCCGGGGGCCCCGTCGCCGGTCGGGTCGTCGTCGGTGGCTCCCGTGTCGTCGGTGCCCGTCCATTCGGAAAGCGCCAAGCCGCGCGGGTCGTGGACGGTGCGGACGAGGGTGCCGCCGGGTGCCGCCACGCGGTTCTCGCGCCCCATGGCGTCGCGTCCGTAGCGGGTGCTGTAGTAGTTGACGTTCTCGAAGCCCTCGCCAGTGGCGGGGATGACATGCCAGACGCGGCTCTCCTCGCGGTAGGCGGCGGCGTTGAAGAACTCGCGCCGCCAGCGCTTCCACGAAGATTGCGGGAAGGCCTCGGAAGGGCTGAGCGGCCCGCAAGCGCAAGCCCGCGCGGCCTCGATGGTTTCGATCTCGTCGTTCGCGAAATTGAAGCGCGAGCGCTTCACCGTGCCGAGGGTGTAGAGCCCGCCGGAGGTGGAGCCGCCCCGAGCGCTGCGGACCTCCCGCACCGTGTCGAGATAGACGCCGAACTCGGCCCGCCGGGTGGGGACGGCCACGACGGCCCCCTCCGCGTTTTTCGTAGGGACAAGGTGGGCAGGGCCGAGGACGAGGGTGGCCCGGCCCAGCAGGTCGCTCTCGCAGTCGGTGCGGCGGGCGGAGCCGAAGCCGCCCGGCGTGCTCCAGCCGGAGGGCACGCCCTCCAGCAGGGCGGTGTCGGCGTCCTCGATGCGGAAGCGCAAGGCCCCGGTGATCCGGTCGTGCATGGCGTAGTCGATACGTCCGCGCTCGTTTTTGCGCCACCGCGCGTTGCCGTAGTCGTCGTAGACGGTGTCCTGCGTGGTCGTGGCCCCGGTGCCGTTCTCGCCCGTGGAGACCACGGGCGGGGTCACGGTGTGCTGGAGCACGGCGAAGCTGGAGCCGCGCCAGGTGTAGGCGTTGGCGGTGGTGGCGGGGCTGCCGCCGCCGCCCGCGCTGTCGCGGTAGACGGTGGAGTTCGCAACTCTGTAGACGCTGGCTCCGCCGACGGTGCGCTCGACGTAGGTGAGCGTGCGCTGCTTGACGGGGGTGCCGGAGGAGCCCTCCTGCACCGCCTCCTCCTTCAGGTAGCCGGGGGCGGAACCCTCGCCGCCCTCGCTTTCGGGGTAGTAGTCCCTGGTGCCGATGCGCCCGGCGGCGGTCTTCAGGGTGACGCTGAAGTTCTCGTCGGCATCGGCGGGTTCGGCGAAGGAGGCGATGGACGCGGGGGTGGCGTGGAGGGTCTCGCGGTCGTCCGCGTCGTACTCCCAATACTCCGCCCAGGCGTTCCCGCCGGACTGGAGGATTTTGAGGACGGGGCGGCCCGCGCGGTTGAGGTAGGTGGTCTGCGCCGCCCCGTCGGGCCGGGTCTCGACCTCGCGCCTCGCCCAGTTGCGGCCCGGGTCGCCGTCGCCCTGGAGCCGGTCGAAGAGGCTCGTCTCGGTCCCCGCCCTCTTCACGACCTTGCTGGGCCGTTTGCTGGCGTCGTACTCGTAGAATTCCGAGGCGAAATCGGCGAGGACGGCGTCGGGGACTAGGGCGACGCTCTCCGGATCGAGCCCCAAGGCGGACAGGCGGGCGTATCCGTCGGCGTCGAGCACATAGCGAAGCCCGTGGACGAAGCCGATGGAGGAGTTGGCCTTGTAGTAGCGGAAGTAGCGCTTGCCCGCGCCGGCCCATGCGCTCGCAGCGGCGTCCCAGACCTGCTCCTCGGCGGTCTTGAGGTCGTTGAGGCTGCCGGCGGCGTCGCCGCCGGAGTGGTAGGCGAAGAGCCAGCGGCGCAGGGGATGCCCGACGCCGTCGCGCACGAGGCGCTTCTCGACGGAGAGAATGCGCCCGGTGTGGGGGCCGTCCGTGGCGAAGGCGTAGAACAGGCCCGCCTCGTCCCCGGTCTGCGAGTCGGTGCGGATCTCGCTGACGATGCGGTGGTTGGCGTCGTAGGCGACCGTCGTGGCGACGCCCAAGGCGTCGACCGAACCTTTGAGCCGACCCCGGAGGTTGGCGGTCTCGTCGGGACCGTGGAAGGTGGAGGTGCCCCCGTCGGGTTCGAACAAGCGGAAGTCCGCGCCCGCCGCCGACAGGCGTCGCTTCGTGCCGAAGAGCCCTCGATAGCCCGTGCCTTCGACCCACTCCCACTGGGCGCCCCCGCCTCCCATGAGGACGACTTTCGCGGGCATGTCCTCGATGGTCTGTGAACTGTAGTGGAGGTAGGGCAGGCTGGTGACGACCCAACTGTTCCCGTTCTGGCCGCCGGCGTTGTTGGAGAGGCGGGCGACGTAGCGGAAGCGGTGCTCCAAGCCGGTGGCGAGGCCTTTTCCGCCGGTCGAGGGCGCGATGGAGGGGAGGATCATGGCGCGGCGTCGGTGGAGGTGTGGGCGTCGGCGGTGGCGAGGGAGTCGGCGGTGGCGGAGTCGTCGGGTCTGGAGGGTCGGGGGGCATGGCAAGGATGCGGTGAAGATTGGATGGGGACGCGGCGCTCAAGGCCCGACCGTGGCAGGGGTCGGGTCCGCCGCTTCCGTTTCGTGGACGACGCGGGAGCGTCCGGCGGCGGGCGGGCAAATGGAACGGGGGGAACGGGAAGCGAACGGACGGGGGGACGTGGAGAACACCTCGCTATGCCTCGCTCGCGGGATCATGCGAGGCATTCTGAGGATTTTTGCGAAAGGTGACAAGAAAAAAAGAAGGAAAATCCAAGTTTCCTTCCCTGCGGCTTCGTCAGCGGCGGTGCCGTCGGATGTGACGGGTTCCTCAATCCCAGACCCAGTGCTTCAAACGCAGCTTTTCCGCCATCTTGGCCGCTTCGATGGCCCTGGGGCCGTTTTTGTCCGAAAGGGCGTCGGCCACTTCGATGGCGGCGGCCCATTTTCGATCCGCTTCGAGAATCCGGATCGCGGCGAAGCCGGCGCGGAAGACCCACTCGGCCTCCTCGGGCGGGAGGGGGGCGGTGGAATTCCCGGAGCGGGTCTCCTCGACGATGGAGCGGTAGATTTCGAGGGCGACAGGGACTTTGCCGAGGGCTTCGAGGCATTTGCCCCGCCGCACCGCCGCGTTGTAGCGCCAGGAAGCAGGCGCCTCGGCATGGTTGGAGAGGGCAGCGAAGCGGGTGGCGGCTTTCTCAAGAAGCGCGGGGTCCTTGCCTCCGGCGAGGGCTTCGAGGTAGAAGGCGAAGGAGGAATCAGCCATCACCGCGAAGCGCAGGGGCGATTCGGCGGGGAGCCGCCCGAGCAGGTTCTCGAACTCCGCGCGGGCCTCGTCGAAGCGGTCGAGGGAGAGGAGGAGGAGGGCCAGCTCGTGCGAGGCTTCGTCGGCCAGTTCCTCCCCTTCCTCGACGAGACGGCGCCATTTCGCGAGGGCCTCCTCGGAAGCGGGGGAGGCCTTCGCCTCGAAAAAGCGGGCGGTCCTGGCATGGGGCGATCCGGGGAACTCCTCGGCGACCCGATGGAAAGCGGCGGCCGCGGCGTCGAAGTCCTTCCGCGAATAGTGCTCCGAGGCGAGAATCATGAGCACCTCGTCGAGGTAGTCCGAGTTGGGCCAGTTCGCGACGAACTCGTCGGCGCGGCGGAGGAGCCCGGAGGCGTTCCCGTCGGTGAGCTCGATCCAGATCGAGACATAGTCGAGCCGCTCGCTCTGGGCGAGAGTGAGGGGGCGGGCGCGGAGCTCCTCGAAAATCTCGCGGGCAGCGCTGGGCCTCGCTGGGGCTTGGTTCAGATGGATCTCGGCGAGGGCGAGGCGGGCGTCGGCGCTGGAGGGATGATCGGGGTGGGATTGGACGAAGCGGTTGAGCCGCTCGTAGGCGGCGGGATCGCCCTTGGCGGAGAGATACAGCCCGCCGAGGTAGCTGAGCTCGGCGAGGAGGCTGGATCGGGGATTGGTCCGGACGATGGCCTCCTCGTGGGCGGCGAAGGCGGCAGCGTCGTCCTGCCTCAGGGCGGAGAGGGCGGCGTTGAAGGAATCGCGCGCGGCGGCTTCGCCTCTGTCGTGTTCGAGCAAGCCGGAGAAATGCCGCATCGCCTCGTCGAAGCGGTCGGCGTGGTAGGCGGCGGAGCCGATGGCGAAATCGAGCCGCTCGCGCAGGTCGGGGGGCGCGTCGGGAGGAGTGGGCGCGGGGGCTTCGCCGATCCGGAGTAGCGCTTCGAGCCGCAGCGCGGGATCGGCGGTTTTCCCGGCGAAGGCGCGGAGGGCTTCGGAGCGGGCTGGCTCGGGCTCAAGGAGGAGGCGGTGGAGGGCCGCCGCCTCGCGTCCGGGAAAGTCGGGGTCGGCTTCCCAAGCGGCGAGGCGCTCCGGGAGATCTCCGGGCGTCTCGCCGTCGAGGAGGGTTTCCAAAAAGAGGAGGGCGCGCCGGGCCTGGTCGGCGTCGGGCGAAGTGGCGACAGCTTCGCTGGCGGTAGCAATGGCGGCGGCCCGGTTTCCCAGCCGCAGATGGAGGAAGGCGAGGAGCCGGGCGAGGGGCATCCGCAGCGCGGCCCAAGCGGGGTCGGAAAGGTCCGCGTCCCCCAAGCGGGCGAGGGCTTCGGCCTCGTGCGAGGCGGCGGCGATCTGGGCGAGGCGCAGAGTCTCGCCGGGATGGGAGGGGGCGAGGTCGCGCACGAGATCGTGGGCGGCGGCGGCGCGACCGCTGCGGGCGAGGCAGACGGCGCGGTTGATCAGGGTCGCCGTCGGCGGCGCGGACACGTTGGCGAGGTGGGCTTGGTAATATTCGGCGGCTTCGGCGAAACGTTCCTCGGCTTGGAAGGCGGCGGCGATCCAGTAGCTCGTGGCGGGGGTCGGCTGGAACCCGGCGTTCTCCAGGGTCCAGTCGACAGCCGGGGCGGTCTCCCCGTTCCGGACGAGGGATTCGAGGAGTCGCGAGGCGACGAAGTTCTCCCCGGGGCCGCTGGATTCGTCCTCCCGCAGCAGGGACCAGCATTCGCGGAAGCGGGCCACCGCCGTCTCGAAACGCTCGTCGGCGAGGGCCTGGCAGCCTTCACGAAAGGGGGCGAGATCGACGAGGCTCTTCTGGGCGGGAGCGGGGGCGGCGAGGAGAAGGACAGGGAGGAGGATCGCGCCGATGGAAGGCCGCAGAGGGTTGGAAGGGGGGCTGGACAGGGTTCCCTTCATGCCTCGCGGCTGCGTTTCACGTAGGCGACGACCTTGGCGTCGTCATCCCCGGCGGCCCAGACGGCACGGAGAAAGTCGGCGGGGGCGATGCCGTGGCGGCGGAGGAAGGCGCGGTCGCCGCCGCAGCAGAACATGGTGTCGGGGTCGAGCTCGCCGCGCAGCTTGGCGCGGGCTTTCGCGAGGATGCGGGGCAGCCAGACGATCCCGTCGAGCTCGGCGGTTCGCGAGGGCAGGGCGGCGGGATCGAGGACGCGGTCGCTCTTGGCCCCCCGCATGACTTCGCGAAGGTAGTCGCGCCGGACGCTGGCGATCAGGATCGCGGTGGCGGGGGAGGGGTCGCCGCCTTGGGCGAAGTCCTCGACGAAGTCGAAGAACTCCCGCTCCCCGTAGCCGATGGATTCGAGGAAGGCGAGGTCGGCGTCGGAGTAGTAGTTTTCGAAACCCGCGTCGCCCGAACGGTAGCGGTCGAGGCAGCGTTCAAAGAGTTCGGTGAAGGCGGAGTCCCAAGCGTAGTCGGTCATAGGGGAGTCAAAGGTGAAAAGTGAAAGGTAAAAGGTGCGACGAAGAACGATGGACAAACCTTGCAGGCGTCACTTGCTGAGTTCCAGCATTCTCAGGATCGGGGCCTCGGCGGCTTGGCGGAGGGATTCGTCGAGGGTGACTTCGGGTTCGAGGTCGCGGAGGCAGCGGTAGAGCTTCTCCAAGGTGTTCAATTTCATGTAGCGGCATTCGGCGCAGGCGCAGCGTTCGGTGGGGCCGGGGATGAGGTTCTTCCCCGGCACTTCGCGGCGGAGGCGGTGGAGCATGTTCGCCTCGGTCACGACGATGATGTCCTGCGCCGGGGTGTTGCGGCAGAAGTCGACCATCTTCTCCGTCGAGCAGACCTCGTCGGCGAGGAGGCGCACGGCGGTGGTGCATTCGGGGTGGGCGACGACGACGGCCTCGGGATGTTCCTCCTTGATGCGGCGGATGCTGTCGCGGGTGAACTCGACGTGGATGTAGCAGTTGCCGTTCCAGTAGTCCATCTCGCGCCCGGTCTGCTGCGAGACCCAAGCCCCGAGGTTCTGGTCGGGGGCGAAGAGGATGGGGCGGTCCTTCGGAGCCGCCTCGACGATGCGCACGGCATTGCCGCTGGTGCAGATCACGTCGGAGAGGGCCTTCACCGCGGCCGAGGAGTTGATGTAGGTGATGACGTAGTAGTTCTTCTCCCGGTTCGCTTCGAGGAAGGCGGCGAGATCCTCGGGCTGGCAGGAGTCCTCCAAGGAGCAGCCGGCGTTGGCGTCGGGGAGGACGACGGTCTTCGACGGATTGACGATCTTCGCGGTCTCGGCCATGAAGTGGACGCCGCAGAAGGCGATCACGTCGGCGTCGGTCTCCTGGGCGCGGAAGGAGAGGCCGAGGGAGTCGCCCACGTAGTCGGCGATCTCCTGGATGTCGGCGTTCTGGTAGTTGTGCGCGAGGATGACGGCGTTGCGCTCCTTTTTCAGCGCGAGGATGTCGGCGCGCAGGTCGGTGGAGGGGGCGAGGAGGGTTGCGTTCATGATGGAGGAGGGCGGCAGGGTCGCGATCAGCCGATCACGGAGGGGTTGAAGCCTTGGCGCAAAGGCAGGACGGTGCTGGTCGCGGGGTCGAGTTTCGTTTCGCCGGAGACGTGGCCGCCTTCTTTCAATTCGAGTTCGACGGCGGCGAGGTCGCCTTCGAGGAGACCGCCGCGGGCGATGCGGACCTTGCCCGAGCAGGTGAGGTCGCCGACGAGCCGGCCCGCGATCTCGGCGCGTCTCGCCATGACCCCGTCGGGGAATCGGACTTCGCAATCTTTCTCGACGACGAGCTTGTCGCAGTGGAGCCGACCTCGCGCCGTGCCGGAGTGGCGGAAGACGGCGTCGCCCGTGCAATCGACGGTGGCATCGAGCGTGCCGTTGACGACGAGGTGATGGCAGGCGATCTCGGAGCCGTCGACGAGCCCGCCCCGCTTCGTGATGGTCACGTCGCCGCGGGTGCGCAGGGCGTGGCTTTGCACCGTCTTGATTTCATAGTTGGCGAGGCTGATGTAGGTGCTGCACCGCTCGCACTGGGACGATTTCGCGTAGCGCGAGACCTCCTGGACGTGGTAGCAGCGGTAGCAGCGCACCGGGAGGCTGGGCACGCCGTCCTCGCGTCGACGGCGGGGGCTGGGCTCGACGTAATTGGGCGGCATGCGCTCCTTCTCCGCGATGACGACGGTCTGCTGCGCGCCGATGAGGGCGGCGATGGAGCCTCGGGCGAGGGCGTCGCGGCCCTGCGCCTCGCGACCGAGGGCGGGGCTGTCGCCTGTCCCGCCCTCCTGCGATTCGTCCACGAGGCCGAAGAAGGCTCCCGCCGAGATGCCGGTTTCCGGCTCCTCCGCTTCCCCCGGGGGTGGGAGGAGGGGGCGTGCTCCTTCGTTCTGGGCCTCCGCCGAGACGAGCCAGGAATCACCGAGGGGCGCGGGTGGCTCGGCGGGGGAGGCCGGAGCGACGGGACGTCTGGCGCGGGGCTCCCCGGCTTCGGCAAGGCCCGAGACGCGCAAGCCGGGATGGGCGAGAGCGATGCCTTTGCGCACCCGGAAGTGCCCGCCGCAAGTGCGGCAGAAGGACGAGACCACAAGGGCTGGCTCCTGCTGCGAATGGCCGCAGTGGGGGCAGGTGAGATCCACCTTTTTGGTTCGATGTCGTTTTCCGAACACGTTCAGCGAGGGGTTGAAAAGGAAAAACGCACCCGACCGCCCCGGTGCGCCTCGCCGCCGCCGTCCGGGCGGTAGCGGTCCATGGCCGGACCGACGTCAGTATCCGCCGCCATTTTCACCGCCCTCGCCATCGTGGTGGTGGTGGGCCGGGGACTCGACGTTCGGACGGGGAGCGCCCACGGTGGAGGATCCCAGAAAGGTGGCGCCCTCCTCAATGGCCAGCTTGCCCGCGACGACGTCGCCATGGAGAGCGGCGCTCTGTTTCAATTCGCAACGCTCGGTGACGGTGATGTTGCCCTCGATCCGCCCGAAGACGATGACCGAGCGCGTCTTCACGTCGCCGACGATAGTGGCGTTCTCGCCCACGGTGAGGTCGCCGTCGGAGTTCACTTCGCCCTCGATGCGCCCGTCGATGACGAGGTCGTGGGAGAAGCGGAGCTTGCCCCGGATCTCGACGTCGCTGGAGAGGATGTTCCGTCCCCCGGAGACGGTGGGAAACGCGGGTGGGAAACGCGGTTTGGCGAAGGTTCCTTCAGCGGGTGCGTCGGCGACGTCCTGGCTGTCGTCTTGATGGATGATTTGTTTGAGCACGGCTGGAAGGGGTTGGAGATTCCGGTCTGGCCAGCGGGCGGATTCCCGCCGGGTGGACCACCCTAGCTTAATCATCCGTAAATGGAAAGTTCTTCCGCCGGATAAGTCCAGATTTCACTTAGGGTGGGATGATAATGTGGAATCCTTAGGAATTGCCCCGCCGTCGCCCGGAAGTGCATCGCCACGACGACTTCGTGGATGATCTCGACGGCCTCCGGCCCGACGACGGAGGCACCGACGATCTCCCCGCTCGCGGTGTCGGCGATCATCTTGACGAAGCCGTGGGTCTCGCCCATGACGAGGGATTTCCCGTGGTCGTCGAAAGGGTAGCTCGCCGTGGCGATGTCGCGCCCGGACTCGCGGGTCTCGGCTTCGGAGAGGCCGACGGTGGCGACTTGGGGATCGGTGAAAATGCCGAGGAGCTTCAACCGATAGTCGATGGTGCGGGCGGGGCCGTCCGTTTTCCCGAGGGCGAGGGCCGCGTTGTGCGCCGCGATTTCGCCCTGCTCGACAGCGAGGTGGACGACCTCGTGAGGCCCGCAGACATCGCCCGCCGCGAAGAGGTGCGGAGCGGAACTGCGCTGGTCGGCCCCGCAAAGGACGCGACCGCTCCCGTCTTCGAGATCGACCCCGGCGACGGCGGCGCGAAGGGAGGCGGTGTTCGGCTTGCGGCCCACCGCTTGGAGAAGCTCGTCGGCGGTGACTGAGAGGATTTCGCCGCCTTTCTCGAAGAACACGGCTTTTTCGCCCGTGGCGGCGTCGCGCTCGACGCGGAGCAGTTTCGTACCGGTGTGGAGGGTGAGATTCCCCCGGCTTCGCAGGGCCTTTTCCAAAGCCTCGGCGACGTCGGGATCGGTTCCTGACAAAACCTGAATTCCGCGCTGGATCACGGTCACGGTTTTGCCCAAGCCTTCGAGGTAGCAGGCCATTTCCAAAGCGATGGCCCCGCCGCCGAGGACGATCACGCGTTCCGGCAGAGTCTCCGCGTCGAGAAGGTCGTCGCTGGTCCAATAGCCCGCCTCCTCCAGCCCAGGCACGGGCAGACGCGACACGACCGAGCCGGTGGCGACGAGGCCACTTCGGAAACCGACCTCGAAGGAAGCACCGCCGTCGAGAGGCGTCACCTCGACCGCGTGAGGTCCGGTGAAGGCCGCCGTGCCCCGGATCAAGTCGAAGCGTCCGTCCGCGAGCTGCCCCGCCCGGTAGTCGGCGAACTCGGCGATGAGGCTTCGTTTCCGCGCCACGATCTCCTCCGGCCTCGCCTCAGGATCGCGGACGCGCAGACCGAACTCCTCCGCCCGCCGCATCGCGCAGAGGCGGTTTGCCGATTCGATGAGCGTCTTCGAGGGCATGCAGCCGCGCAGGATGCAGAGCCCGCCAAGTTCGCGAGCACCGTCCACGACCGCGACGCGCATCCTCAGATCGTGGGCTGTGCGGGCCGCAGCGTATCCGGCGCTGCCGCCGCCGAGGACGAGAAAGTCGTAGGTGGGGGTCATGGACGGAAGTCTCCGCGATGCCGTCCTGTCCGTCCACTGGTGGATTTCACCGCCCATAGGGAAGGATCGGCGTTGAGCGGAAGGCGCCGGGGAGCTATCCTGCCGCGCCGTCCCGCATCCCGATGAAAACCATCCCTCTCCGACGAATCGTCCTGCTTTCCGGTCTCGCCACCGTGCTCTGGTCCTGTGAAGAACCCCGTCTTGCCACGCCAAAGACCGTGGAAGAGACCGTGAAAGAGGTCGCGCAGTCTCCGGCCCCGGCCATCCAAGAGGCGCCGGTGGCGGTCCCTCCGGCCACCCCCGCTCCCGCCGAACCCGCCCCCGACCTTCCCCGTGCCGAACCCGAGCTTTATATCTCCATCGAGGGTGATCGGCTCATCGTTCGCGGGGCGCTCGCGAGCCGCATCCAGCAGGAACGCATCCTCGAAACCCTCGAACGCGAATTCCCGGACTTGAAGATCGAAAAGGATCTGAGGCTCGAATACCACCGCATCCCCGTCGGCTGGGGCAACCGCGTCGCCTCCCCCTTCCTCGTATACTACCTGAAGGAGGTCGATTCGCCGAAAGTGAGCTACGAGGATGGCATCGTCACTTTGGACGGCAAGGCGAAGAAAGGCGCCAATGTCAGATTGCTCACCGAGATGGCCATCGAAACCTTTTCGGGCGACACCACCCGCGACTTGGTGAACCACCTCGTCAAACAGCGTCGCTGACCCATGTCCCTGCGCCTCGAAATGCTGCAGGTGGCGCGGCTCGCGCGGTCCATCCTCGGGGACGAAGCCTGCGCCCTCGTCGAGTCCTACGTGCGCTCGCAGCAGAACGCCGACGGCGGTTTCCGCGACCGCGACGGAGGGTCGGACCTCTACTACACCTGCTTCGCCATCGACGCCCTCACGGCTCTGCAAACGGCGCTGCCCGAGGAATCGCTCGCCGTCTTCCTCGAAGCGAAGCTCGCCTCGCCCGGCGATCTCGACTTCGTCCATCTCTGCTGCCTCTGCCGAGCCTCCTCCGCCTTGACAAAACGCCCATCGTCCGCCGCCCTCGCCCCGGTCCACGAGCGACTCGAAGGATACCGCACCCCCGACGGCGGCTACAACCAGTCCGACGACGCCGAGACCGGCTCGGCTTACGCCTGCTTCCTCGCCTACGGGGCCTACGCCGACCACGGCCTCGCCCCTCCCGATCCCGAGGGTCTCGCCCGCTGTCTCGATTCGCTCCGCGTCGCGGGCGGGGCTTGGGCGAACGATGTCGAACTGCCCATCCCCAACGTCCCCGCGACCGCCGCAGCCGTGACTCTGCTCCGCAACCTGCGGCTCCCGATCCCGCCGGAGACTCCCCGCTGGATCCTCGACTCCTGGCATCCCTCGGGTGGCTTCCTGCCCTTCCCCGGCGCGCCCATGCCCGACCTGCTCTCCACCGCCGTCGCCCTCCACGCCCTCGACGGATTGCAGGTCGATTTCTCCGGGAGGAAAGAGGCGGCGCTCGACTTCGTCGATTCCCTCTGGACGGCGGCCGGCGGGTTCCACGGCACTTGGGACGACGAGGAATTCGATCTCGAATACACCTACTACGGGCTCCTCGCCCTCGGGCATCTCGCCTTGTGAAGAAAACGCGATGATCGACTCCGACCTTCTCCGCGAGACCCTGACAAACGCACGAAACGCCCTCCTCGCGGAGCGAAACGCGGCGGGCCATTGGACCGGCGAACTCTCCACTTCGGCCCTCTCCACCGCCACCGCCCTCGTCGCCCTCGGAACCGTCGACGAATCCGTCCACCGCGACCGCATCGCCGCCGCCTGCCGCTGGCTCATCGAGCACCAGAACGAGGACGGCGGCTGGGGCGACACCGTGAAAAGCTTCTCCAACCTCTCCACCACCCTGCTCGCCTGGTCCGCCCTGAGGCGCTTCGGCGGGGCGGAGTCGGACGACGCGGCGGGTCGCGCCTCGCATTGGGTTCGCGACTACGTCGGTTCCCTCGATCCCGCCCTCATCGCCGAGACGGTGAAGGCCCGCTACGGGAAGGACCGCACCTTCTCCGTGCCCATCCTGATGCTCTGCGCCCTCTGCGGCACGCTCGGGCCTCGCGGATGGCGATTCGTCCTGCAACTCCCTTTCCAGCTGGCCTCCTTCCCCCGGAGCTGGTTCGCCGTCCTGCGGTTGCCGGTGGTCAGCTACGCCCTGCCCGCGCTGATCGCCATCGGCTATGCCCGCCACCGCCAAGGTCCGGCCCTGACAAAACAACCTCATTTCCTCTGGCCGCGTCTCTCGAAGCTGCTTGCCTCGATCCAGCCCGCCTCCGGCGGTTTCCTCGAAGCCGCGCCGCTGACCAGTTTCGTGACCATGGCCCTCGTCTCGGCGGGGGAGCGCGAGCATCCCGTGGTCGGGAACGGCGTCCGCTTCCTGCTGGAAACCGTGCGCCCCGACGGAAGCTGGCCCATCGACACGAACCTCGCCACCTGGGCCACAACCCTCGCGGTCAAAGCCCTGACCGTCACCCAAGAGGGTCAAGCCGCCGACCTGACCCTCTTTGATGGGCATGATCGAGTGAAGCGCTGGCTCCTCGACCAGCAGTATCGCGAGCGGCATCCTTTCACCGACGCCGCGCCCGGCGGCTGGGCTTGGACCGACCTCAGCGGCGGCGTGCCCGACGCGGACGACACCCCCGGTGCCCTGCTCGCCTTGAAAACCTTCCCGCCGGATGACGAGACCCTCGAAGCGGCGCAGGCGGGGGTCATCTGGCTCCTCGATTTGCAGAACCGCGACGGAGGCATCCCCACCTTCTGCCGGGGCTGGGGCGCCCTGCCCTTCGACCGCTCCTCGCCCGACCTCACCGCCCACACCCTGCGGGCTTGGGCGGCTTGGCGCGAGGCCATGCCTGAGGAAATCCAAGGCCGTCTCGACCACGCCTCGGACCGCGCTCTCGCCTTCCTCCTGCGCCAGCAGCGGCCCGACGGCTCGTGGCGTCCCCTCTGGTTCGGCAACCAGCACCGCCGCGACGACGAGGAGAATCCGACCTACGGCACCGCCCAAGTGTTGCTCGCGCTGGCCCCGATCACGTCCGCGCACGAAGCGGTGGCGAGGGGTGTCGCTTGGCTTCTCGCAAACCAGAATCCGGACGGCGGCTGGGGCGCGTCGCACGGTGCGACGCCCTCGACCATCGAGGAGACCACGCTCGCCTTGGGCGCGCTGTCAGCCGTCCGCCCTCGTTCCGACGCCCTTTCCCGAGGTCTCGTCTGGCTCGCCGCCGCGACGGAGCGCGGGACGCGCTTCGAGGCGTCGCCTGTCGGCTTCTACTTCGCGAAACTTTGGTATTTCGAGAAAGCCTATCCCCTCGTCTGGACGGTCGAGGCGCTTTCTCGACTGTCGCTCATCGCGGAATCGGCGGGGGCGGAATGCGCTCCGAATCGCCCGCCGAAGGCTTGAGCGCGGGCTTCGCCGTGCTCGGCGCGGCCGGAGCGGCTGGCGTGACCGGAACCGGAGGAGCGGGTGCGAGAGCAGGGGCGACCGGGGCGGGGGGCGCTTTCATGATCGGCGGCGGCGCAGGAATGCCGTCGTCGGGAGCGGCGGCGGGCTGGGGAGCGGTCGGCTGGGGGGCGATAGGGCGGCCCAAGGCATCGACCGGGGTGTAGGGCGAGCTTCCCGCGACGGCCACGCCCGGCGTGGGCGGGAGGGGGACGGTGTGGATGCCCATCTGCGAACCGGGCGCTTGGCCGGGGACCGGGGGCGCGACGGGAGGGGAGACCGGCGGAGCGACGATGCCGCCGAGCGGCGGGGACGGCGGGACCGCGTTGCTGAAATCGAGCGGCGCTCCCTGCCCGCCGGGGGCCATCGAATCGACGATCAGCGGGAGCCCGTCGGGCCGGGCGCGGTTGTCGCGGTAGACCCAGACCGTGCGCAGGACTTCGCCGTTGCCCGCCGAGAGGTAGATTTTGCCGACGAGGCGTCGCGAGGCGTCGAGCAGTTCCAGCCGCCAGACCGGCTCCGTCGAGTATTCGCGGAGGCGGAGGAGGTAGTCGCAACTGTCGAACGCCACCCTTGCGCGTCGGGCTTCGGCTTCCGCGATGGTGAAGGCGGCGACGCTGTCCACTCCGATCTGCTGAGCGGAGAAGTAGCCGAGGGGCACGTCGTCGGGATAGCGCTGGTCGTCCGCGCCGCCGTCGCCGGCCCGTCCGCCGCCCGCCCAGAAGCGGTAGAGCAGCCGGGGGGAGCGCTGGTCGTAGGCGAGCACCTGCCAGTCGCTCGGCTGGGGGATGCCGCCTTGAGCCCGCATTTCCGCGATCCATTGGACGGACTGCGGGCCGAATTGGCTGGAGACAAGCCCGGCGGCCTCGCGGGCGGAGAGGTTCGATCGCTGCGCTTGGAGCGGCGTCGCGAAGGCGAGGAGGACGACGGGGAGGAGGAGGAACCGGGAGGAGTTCATGGGGCAGGGAAAAAGGAGGGATTCACCGAATTCGGTATACGGCTGTGGAGGAGGCGATCTTAGCGCGATTTTTGGCGTTTCGGATTCTAATAGGCGGCCACCCTCGCCTCCAGCGTCCCCTCGACGACCCCGAGCCGCGAGTCGGCGCGGAGCTTCGAGAAGATCGCCCCGCCCTCGTTCTCGCCCCGCAGCAGGGCTTGGTAGGCGCGGATGGTCTCCTCGGCCCCGGCCCGCGACTCGTCGAGCAGCTCGACGCGGAAGCGCCGCAGGCCCGCCTCGCGCAGCTCGCGGAAAAAGCGCGCCCCGCTCTGGGCGCGACCGTTGAAGAGGGTGTTGCGGCAGCCGGTGTCGGCGGCGAGGCGGTGGAGCTGTCCGACGCGGTCGCGGAGATGGACGACATGGCTCTCGCAGGGGCGGCCGCAGTCGGTGAAGTCCTTGCCCTCCGACAGGAAGGCGCAGAAGACGCAGTGCTCCATGTGAAACATCGGCATGTGCTGGTGCAGGGTCAGCTCGAACCACTCCGGCGGGGCGCCCGCGAGGAGGTCGAGGACTTGGGCGATGTTCAGGTCGTAGGAGATCGTGAGAGGCTCCAATCCCTGCTCCCTGAGGAGGCGGGCGGTGATGGGATTGGCCACGTTCAGGGAGAAGTCGCCGGCCATGGCGAGGTCGCCCCTTTCGCGGAAATGCCCGATCCCTCCGAGATTGCGCACGAGGACGCCGTGGGGCTTCGCGTTCTCGACGACGCGGAAAAGCCCCGTCTCCCCGGCCTTCTGGATGCGCGGGGTGGCGAGGAAGAGACACGTTCCGGGGGAGATCTCGCGCACCCTTGCGACGAGGTCGCGGTAGCGCCGCACTTCCTCGAAATCGGCGTAGACCGTGGCCACGCCGCAGGCGAGGGCGGCGTCGATCTGTGCCTCGTTGCGGCAGAGGACGCGCAGTTCGGGTTCGCCGTGCGAGGGTTCGCCGCGCTCCGGCAGCAGATCGGCCACGGACACGGCGGTGACGTGGCGGATCCGGGCGGCGCGGCTTTGCCCCTCGATCCGCTCGACGAGGGCTCGGCGCATCCGGTTCAGTTCGCTCACGGGCAGGATCACCGATCCCGGCAAAGCCACCTCCAGCCCGGCGAGTTCGTAGACCGTGCCGCCGAGGCGTCCGAGCTGTTCGCGCAGGCTTTCCTCGGTGAGGGGACGTTTCTCGGCCGTTTCGAGAGGCACGGAAGAACACACTTCGAGACCGCGTTCGGGATCAGCGAGGACGAGGGCTTCGCCGGAGGCCCCGCGCACGGTCCAGCACAGCTTCGTCTTCCTCGCGGGGAGATGCTCCCGCTGGTAGGTGGCCCGCAGGGAGGCGTTCAGCGCCGGATCGTCCGTCTTCCAGACGCGGTGGCCGGGCTTGAGCTTCGCGAAATCGACCTTGCCGCGACCGAAGCGGAGGCGTCGGCCCGCGACTTCGTAGACGCGCCCTCCTTGCTCCCGTTCGGTGTCGCCTCCGGTGTCGAAGACGATGCCGTCGCCGTTTTTCACCGGAGCGCCGCCGTCCACCTCGACCCAGTCGGGGCCGACCCGCTCGATGCGCCCGACGAAGGCCCCGCGCTTCTTCCCGAAACGGGCGTGGACGAGACGCTGGTTGTCGATGCCTTCGAGCCAGCCGGAGGAAAGGCCTCGGGAGAAAGCCATTTCCAGCTCGTAGCGGTCCTCGCGCGAGGACTGGCGCGGCTCGCCCGCCTCGGTCGCGTCGATCGCTTTCCGGTAGGCCCTCGTCACGGCGGCGACGTATTCCGGTGTCTTGAGGCGGCCCTCGATCTTGAAGCTCGTGACGCCAAGACGGATCAACTCGGGAATCTGGTCGATGCCCGCGAGGTCCTGCGGCGAGAGGAGGTAGCGCCGATCGCCGAGGTCGCGGGTTTCGCCATCGACGACGAGCTCGTAGGGCATGCGGCAGGCTTGGGCGCATTCGCCGCGATTCGCGCTGCGCTGGCCGAGGGATTCGCTCGTGAGGCATTGCCCCGAGTAGGCGACGCAGAGGGCCCCGTGGACGAAGGTCTCCAACTCGACGGCCCCCGGCGATTCGGGGTGGAAAAGGCGGATCTCCCGCATCGAGTTCTCCCGTGCGATGACGGCGCGGTCGAGGCGCAGAAGCCCGTGGGCGAACTCCAAGGCTTCGGGCGAAGTGATCGTCATCTGCGTCGAGGCGTGGAGGTGGAGATCTGGCGTCATCGCACGGGCCATCGCGGCGAGGCCGAGGTCCTGCACGATGATGGCATCGACGCCCGCCTCGTCGAGGAGCCGCAACTGCGCCGCCGCGTCCTTCAGTTCGGACGGGAAAATCAGCGTGTTGAAGGCGACGAAGCCGCGCACCCCGTGCGCGTGGAGGAAGTCCATCAGCTTCGGCAAATCCTCGGGCGTGAAATTGTCTGCCCGGATCCGCGCGTTGAAACGCGGCAAGCCGAAATAGATCGCGTCCGCCCCGTTCGCCACGGCGGCGCGCGCGCATTCCCAGTTGCCCGCGGGGGCGAGGAGTTCGGTGGATCGCTCCGGCATCGGGGGAAGGTAGCACGAATGCTGGGTCGCGGCGCGGATTCCTCCGCTTGGGGAGGGGAATCAACGAAGCTGCCAAGCAGAGGGAGCAGCACGCCCAGTCGGGCTTGACGGTGGCTCCGTTCAAGCGGCGGCGTCCCGGGGGCTCCGGCGGAGCACGAAGGCGGCGACGGCGAACATCAAGGCCGCAAATCCCAATCCATAGAGCGCCGGGGCGTAGCTGCCGAGGACCTCGCGCACCATGGCGAAGGCGAGCGGACCGAGCGCCGAGGCGAGCACCGTGATGCCTTGGGCGACGCCTTGGATACGCCCGAGTTCGCGGCGACCGTAGGCGTGGCCCCAGATCGCGAAGAAGAGGACGGTAACGAACCCGGCGGACAGCCCCATGAGCGCGGCGGCCCCCCAGAGGACGGAGGGCGATTGCGCGTGGGCGAGAAGGACGAGGGAAAGGGCGTAGGCGGCGAGAGCCGAGCCGAGCAGGAGCGGTAGCGGCCGCCGCGCGCTGAGCCAGCCGCAGAGGAACTGGCCGAGCACGGCGACCCCGGTCGTCACCGCGAGGAAATGGTGGTAGGTGGCCCGTTCATGCCCGACCTCGGCGAGGACGGCCTCGTTGAACAACCCCAGCCCCGACGAGGCGAAGGCGAAGGACGCGACCGCCCCCGATGCGATCCAGAAGAGCGGCGTGCGTAGCGCCTCGCGCAAACCCAGTCCCCTGTCTGGCTCCGTTCCGGCTCCGGCGGATCGCGCTTCCCCCGCAGGCTCGCGCAGGAAGGCGATGGAGAGGGGCAGGATGAGCAAGCCCACGCCCGCCGCGACCTCCCGCCACGCATGACGCCAGCCAGCCTCCGAAACTGAGGCCCCGACCGCGACGAAGGCGGCGACGAAAAGCAGGCTGAGGAGGACCGAGAAAAAACCGAGGGCCGGACCGTTCCTGCCGCTCCCCGCCTTCGCCACCGCCGAGATCGCGGCGACGGAGAGGCCGCTCTGCCCGAAGGCGCGGGCGAGGAAAAGCCAGAGAAAGAGCATCGCGATCCCGGCATGGTGGAGGCTGAGCCCCAGCGTCGCGAGGGCGAGTCCGCCGAGGAGGACGAAGCTCACCGGACGCAGGCCGAGACGGTCGATGAGCCGCCCCGCCGGGAGGCAGACGAAGGCTCCGAGGAGCGAGGCCCATAGGTTGAGATTGGCGAAACGGACGCGGTCGAGGGCCAGTTCCTCAAGCAGGGGTTCCGTGACGAGGCCCAGCCCCTGGGTGCGCCCCGGCAGGGTCGCGACCATGAGGAGGGCGCCGAGGACCACGTTCGTGTAGACGTGGCGGCGGTCGGGCTTCGAAGTCGGAGTTTGGCCGGGGGAATTCATTCGAGCAAAACCGGAAAACAGGCAGAACCAAAGAGGGGGACTTTTCCAAGCCCCCCTCGTCGAAAACCGGGACTTGGGAAAGTCCCGCTCCTTGTCTCCGAACAGCCGCCGCTCAGAATTCCATCCCCACCCGCACCCCGAACTCGCGCGGGATGCCCACCGCACCGGCTCCGCCGGTGCCGCCTGTGGTGGAGGGAATAGCAGGGTTCATGTTCGTGTAATATTCCTTGTCGGCGAGGTTGCTGCCGTAGAGGGCGACGGACCAGCCGTCCTTCCGGTAGCCGATGGCACCGTTGAGTAGGGCATAGGCCCCTTGCTCAAAGGGAGGGCGGTTGAAATCGTCGAAGGTCGTCCTGCCGAGGGCCAGCAACTCGACCCGCGCGAAGAAGCCGTTCTCAAGGTGGTAGTCGAACGCGGCGACGGCGTCGAACTCGGGCACGAAGGGCGCGTCCACCCCGCTGAGGTTATTCCCCAAGGGGTCGATGTAGCGGGTGAGCCTAGCATGGGTCCAGCCGATGGAGCCGAGGAAATCCAAGTTCGGGGTGATCTCCACCGTGGTCTCGAACTCCACCCCGTAAATCTCCGCCTCCTCCGCGTTGAAGACGGTATAGTCGGGGTTCCCAGCAGCAATGTTCCGCTCGACTTGGTAGTCGTCCACCGCGCTGTAGAAGGCGGCGAGGTTCGTGTTGACCCGTCCGCCGAACCAGCGCGAACGCAGCCCGGCCTCGCTCGTCCACGCCGTCTCCTCGCCAAAAGCGAAAGGTGTCGGGCCTGGATCGACGTAGGCGCTGAAGCCGCCGGGCTTGAAGGCCCGTGTCGTTTTCGCGTAGAGGAGGTGGTCATCGGCCACCTGCCAGTCGATCCCCGCCGTGGGCGTCAGATGGACCCAGTCGTCGCTCGCGGCGATGGTCGGAATTGGAGGGAGGGGAAACCCGAAATCCGCCACCTTGTCGCGGACAAGGGATCTGCCGATCCAATCCAGCCTTGCCCCGAAGCGGAGGGTGACGTCTTCGACCGCCCGGTATTCAAGCCCACCGTAGACGGCGAAGCTCTCCTCGTCGATCATATGGGTGGTGTTCTCCCATCCAGGAAATGGAGGAAGAAAGTACCGCCGCAAGCCCGCGCCCTCGATGCGGCTGGTCGATCCATAGAGCCCCGCGTTCCAGCCCCAGTCGGCGTCGGGGTCGTTGTCGGAGAAGCGGAACTCCTGGCTCCACAGCTCTTGCGACTGGCTCAAAGTGGTGGATCCGATGGGGACGGGGGTGAAGTCGAGGTCGATGGTGTAGGGGTCCAGCTTGAACCCGCGATGCGAGGTGACGCTGAGGAATTTGAAGCGGTCGTTCTCATGGGCGATGCGGATGGCTTGGTAGTTCGACTCGCGATGCTGCTCGCCGGCGACCTCCGACCCCACCGTATAGAAGCCCGTGGTCCGCTCCAAGGAGGTGAGGCGCGGGGCGCCGTCGTTCGACTCGGCGTAGCCCGCGATCACGCCCACCTCCCAGCCGGGAGCGATGTCGAAATAGAGGGCTCCGCCGAAATGGTAGCTCTCTTGGTGGTCGACCTTCCGGCCCGTGTTGACGTCCGTCAGGTAGCCGCCGTGCGTGTCGTAGCCGCCGCCGAAGCGGAAGGAGGCCGCCCCGCCGAGCGGACCCATCACCCACGCGTCCAGCCCGTGACGGTCGTAGGAGCCATACTGGTAGCCGACGCTGCCCTCCAGCCTGTCGCCGGGACGGCGCGTCGTCACGTTGATGAGGCCGCCGTAGACATTGCGCCCCACCGCTGTCGGCTGTGGGCCGCGCAACACTTCGATGCCGTGGATCGGCCCGAGATCCTGCGCGTAGGTGAAAGTCTCGCCGAAGGGCACGTCATCGACATAGATCGTCGTCGAGGGAGCGCCGAAGAAGACTGTGTTCGTCAGACCGCGTACTGAATAGACATCGCCGAAGGAGCGAGAACCCGAATCCGTCGCCGACTGGTTCACGGCGTAGCGGACGACATCTTGCGGCTCGCGCACGCCCAGCAGCTCCAAGCCCGAGGGCGTGAGGAAGGTCGAATTGACGCTCTCCGCAGCCGCCCCGGGAAGGAGGTCGTCGAGCACGAGCGGCTCCACCGCAGCGGACTCAGGAGCGGGGGCGGGACGGCGGTGCCGCACCGGAGGACGGTAGGACGGGGATTCGGCCGGGGCGGCGCCGGAGACTTCCGTAGGGGGCAGTTCCTCTCCGGTCTCCTGCGCACGGAGGGACACGGCGGGGAAGAGCGGGAAGAGGGCGGCAAGGGCGAAGCGGCAGACGGGTTTCATCGATAGTTGCATTAATGCGCAATTTTGCAAAATCACAGAAAGCCCCTTCATGCAAGCGCTTTCGACACCCTCCATGAACGCGCCAGTCGCGGGGGGGCACCCGCCTTGGCGCACTTCCGGCGGAAATCCAGCATTTCCGGTTGAAGCGGCCCGCCCGGACGGCGAACTTCCCCGGCAAGCGAGTTCGATGATCCATTCCGAAGATAGCGGCTGCGTCGCCTACCTGAAGGCCCTCTCCGACGAGACCCGCTGGGAGATCATACGCTTTCTCGCGAACGCATCCGAGCCTCCCAAGCTCGGCGAAATCGCCCGCTCGCTCGGGCTGTCGGACTACAACGCCTCGCGCCACGTCCGCATCCTCAGCGAGGCGGGCTTGGTCTGCGTCGTCCGCGAGGGCAGATGCAAGCGCATCTTCATCGCTCCCGCTTGGCGGAAGAGCCGACAGGGTGGGAAGGCTCCCGGGACTCTCGACCTCGGCTGCTGCCGCTTCGATTTCACGCAAGCCTCGCGATCCATGGGCGACGCCTGAAAATCCCGCCACATGGATCGGCAAAAGGGGGCCATCCCGAATGGCAAGGACTTATAAGACCTGTTATCGGCATCCCGACTGAGAGCCACCCCCAAACCCAGTGCTGAAGGCGCGGTCCATCGCAGCCCAGGCCAAGGGCCTGGGAAACCGGATCCGAAACACGGACGAGGGCTGAAGGCCCGACCCATCCGCGTGGATGCCGAGCAAGATAGATCGGGCCTTCAGCCCTTCGTCATGTTGAACCCCGCAGACCTGGGCCTTGGCCCAGGCTGCGATGGATCGCGCCTTTGGCGCGGAGGATCCGGGCTTCGTTCCCCCGTCCCTGCGATCCGCCCGCTTCATCGAAAAAATCGCTTAATTCCGTGCCATTCGGGACCATCCCTTTTCAATTCCGCGTCACCGTCTCGTCCAAGTTCAGCACGAGATTCGCCACCAGCGTCCACGCCGCCGTCTCGGGCGCGGGAGAGAGCCGCTTCGGCTTGGATTCTCCGGCCCCGACGACCTGCTCCGCCGCCTTCGCGTCGGACTGCGCATGGTAGCGCTGCTGGGCGAGGGCGTCAGTGAGGAGACCTGTCTCCTTTTCGTCCGGCGCACGGCTCAGCACGGTGCGGAAGAGCCAGCGCAGGCGCGAGGCGTCGTCGGCACCGCCTTCGGCGAGGACGCGCTCGGCGAGGGCACGAGCGGCCTCGAAATGCTGCGTGTCGTTGAGCAGTTGCAGGGCCTGCATAGGCGTGTTGGTGCGCTCGCGGCGGGTGCAGCTCTGCTCGCGGTTGGGCGCGTCGAAATTCGTCATGAAGGGCGGCGGGGCGGTGCGCTTGAGGAAGCTGTAGAGGCTGCGCCGATAGAGGGCGGAGCCGTGGTCCTGCAAGTAGTAGCGCGTGTTGCTGTCGCCGTAGCCGACCGGCTCCCAGATGTTCGGCGGCTGGTAGGTGAGCGCGCCGCGGCCGCCGATGCGGAGGTTGATGAGGCCACTGACGAAGAGGGCGTTGTCCCGGATCTGCTCGGCGTCGAGGCGGATGCGCGGCGCTCGCGCGAGGAAGCGGTTTTCGGGATCGCGGGCGAGAAGATCGCCGTCGGCGCGGTAGCTCTGGCGGAAGGCGCGGGAAAGGAGCAGCTCCCGCACGAGCCACCTCACATCCCAGCCTTTTTCTTGAAAGCTCACCGCGAGCCAGTCAAGCAACTCAGGGTGGCTCGGTGGCTCGCCTTGCGAACCAAGGTCGTGGCTCGTTTTCACCAGCCCGGTGCCGAAGACCTGCTGCCAGAAACGGTTCACGGTGACGCGGGCGGCGAGGGGATGCTCCGGCGCGACGAGCCACTGCGCGAGGTCGAGGCGGGTGAGCCGACGCGGCTCCGCAGGCGGGGTGAAGGGGCCGAAATTCGCCGGGATAGCCGGCTCGACCTTTTCCCCGAGCTTGGTGTATTCGCCCCGCTCGGCCACGAAGGTTTCGCGCGGCTCGGGCAGGTCTCGGTAGATGAAGGTCGTCGGGATCGCCTCGTCGGCGGCGGCGCTGGCGACGCGGGCTTGCTCCCAGGCGAGGCGGGGAGCGGAGATAGAGCCGTCGGCATGGGCGACGCGGCGGAGATAGAAGGCGAGCAGGGCCTCGCGGGCACCCGCATCGGTGGTTTTGTCAGGACCGGCGATGAGGGTCGCGGTGAGGGGCTCGGGCAGGTCGCCCGGTTTCTTCGCGCCGTGGCTCTTCCACCAGAGCGCGAAGGAGGCGAGGGGATCCTTCGCCGGGCTTAGTTCGCCTTTCACGACGCAGCGCTCCCAAGCGACGCGACCGCCGACCTGCTGCACCGAGATCGTCGCGATTCGCGAACCGGGGGCGAGGTCGAGCACGGCGGGGTCGAAGGACAGGGTCGTCCACTCGCCCGGCTTCGGCATTTCGCCCATCGCCACTACTTTGGCCGGGTTGCCCGCGTTGAAGACTTCGAATCCGGCGGGATCGCCCCAGTAGGCGCGGCGTCCGTTCAGCACAATGGAGAGGACGCGCGGGGGACTGAGCGGATCGGGCCGCACCGCGATCTCGAAACGGGCGTTTTTCTCCGGGACCGTCACCGGAATCCATTCGGGGGTGACAATCTGCTCGAAGAATTGGCCATTCGCTTGTTCCAGCACCCGCCGCCCCGAGGGAGCGCCGGACTCGGGACGGTCGAGCCAGACGGGGGCGTTGCGCGAGGTGTTCCGCAGGGTGGCTCCGGGGAGGAAGAGATCGTCGAAGATCACCTGCGTCCGCGCCACCGGGGCGGCGTCGGGCGCGGGTTCGGTGTAGACGGGCGGGGCGGTGGCGGCGAGGGCCGCGAGTCGGGCGGTCTCCTCCTTCTGCGCCGCCTCAAGGGCCTCCTGCTGGCCGGGGCCGGGTAGCTTCAGAATGGGCGTGGTCCTCGCGATGTTGCCGTCCATCGCGGGATCGGCGGCGCTGTAGAAGAAGGCGTAGATCGAGTAGAAATCCTTCGTGCTCAGCGGATCGTATTTGTGGTCGTGGCATTGGGCGCAGCCTCCGGTGAGGCCGAGCCAAGCGGTCGTCACGGTAGAGGCGCGATCGACGGCGTAGAGGTGGCGGTATTCCTCGTCGATGGCCCCGCCCTCGCTCGTGGTCACGTTGCAGCGGATGAACCCGGTCGCCACGAGCTGGTCGGTAGTGGCCTCGGGGAGGAGGTCGCCCGCGAGCTGCCAGAGAGTGAACTGGTCGAAAGACAGGTTCTCGTTGAAGGCCCTCACGACCCAGTCGCGGTAGGCCCACATGTGGCGCTCGTTGTCGAGGTGCAGGCCGTGGGTGTCGCCGTAGCGGGCCACGTCGAGCCAATGCCGCGCCATCTCCTCGCCGTAGCGGGGCGAGGCGAGGTAGCGGTCGATCATGGTCTCGTAGGCCGTTGGTGAGGCATCCTTCTCGAAAGCCTCCACCTCCGCCAGGGTCGGCGGCAATCCCGTGAGGGTGAAGGCGACGCGGCGGATGAGGGTGGCGCGGTCGGTCTCGGGCTGGAAGGCCAGCTTCTCCCCCGTGAGGCGCGCTTCGAGGAAGGCGTCGATGGGGCGGCCTTCCGCGACCGGAGGCGCGGGCAGGGTGGGCGTTTCGAGGGACCAGTGCGCCTCGTAGACCGCACCCCCTTCGATCCAGCGCTTGAGAGTGTCCTTCTGAGCGTCTGACAAGGTCTTGTGCGACTTCGGCGGGGGCATGATCTCGTCGGGATCGGTCGAGAGGATACGTTGCCAAGCCTCGCTCTTCTCCAAGTCGCCGGGCACGATGGCCCGGTAGCCGCCGAGGTCGGCGAGAGCCCCTTCGGCCGTGTCGAGCCGCAGATCGGCCTCCCGCGTCTTCGCGTCGAAGCCGTGGCAGGCGAAGCAGTTCTCCGAGAGGATGGGCCGGATGTCGCGATTGAAACTCGGCACCGGCGCGGCCACGGAAAGGACGGGCGTGAAGCCGAGCAGAGCGAGGACGCGATGGGGACGGAGGATCATGAGCACCGCATTTTACTCCAAAGGCGGGGTGCGGGGCAATGCCGCAAGTCCGGGAGGGGAAAATCCGAAACCCGAAGCTCGAAATCCGAAGTTCGACAGACCCTCTCTTTCGTCCCCTGCCCTCTCCATCTCTCACTTTTTACCTTTTACCTTTCATTTTTTACCTTTTACTGCGCGAAGCGCCATGCCCACTCCCCCTTGGTCCGACAAGATCCGCCGCCTCTACCTCTCCGGCGCGGCGAACCAGTTCGTCCTCCACGGCAACGTCGCGGACCGCCTTCTCATCCCGGAAACGGTGGGGGCGAAGATCGGGAATCTCGTCGACTTCCTGACGCACGAGCAACTGCGCCGCTTCGACCTCGTCCTCGGCTACGAGCTGGGCGCGGGCCTGCGCGTCCTCGCGGGCGAGGCGCTCTTCCGCCAGATCGCGCCGCCGGGCGATCCTCCGCGCGATCCGGCGGGAGCCATCGGATGGCTCGACCATCTCCTCCGCGTCGTCGTCAATCTCCGCGCCCTCGCTCCTTCGTCTCCCGGCGGGCAGGCGGTGGCGGGGCGGAACCACCACGTCGCCATCGTCATCGGAGGTGCCGAGCTGCTCTTCCCCGTGGCCAAGCAGGTGCGCGACTACGCGCTGAACTCGATGGCGGCGGTGGTGCGCTCGTGGTCGCACGAGGGCCATTTCCTTGAGCAGAACCTCGCGGTCTTTCTCCTGACAGAACACCTCAACGACCTGAACCACCTCCTCTCGCAGAATCCCCGCGCCGCCCTCGTCGAGATCCCCCTGCCGGGCGAGGCGGAGCTGGTCGAGGCTTTCGGCCATTTCGAGACGCGCTATCCGAAGGCCCTCGCCAACTTCGCGGGCCGTCCCGCCTTCCCCGCGTCGCGGCTCGCGGGCGCGACGCTGGGTTCCATCGAGTCGCTCCTGAAACAACGCGAATACGAGGGCGCAGCGCTCGACGAAAAGGCTCTCACGGAGTTGAAGAAGTCGCTCGTCGAAAAGGACGCGCAGGGGTTGATCGAATTCCTCGAACCGACCCGCACCCTCGACGACGTCCACGGGAGCGAGGCGGTGAAGGCATGGATGCGACAGGACCTCGCCCTCTGGCGCGAAGGCGACCTCGCTGCGATGCCCATGGGCTACCTCCTCTGCGGCCCCGTGGGCACGGGCAAGACCTACCTCATCGAATGCCTCGCGGGCGAGGCGGGGGCGCCGGTGGTGAAGATGAAGAATTTCCGCGACCGCTGGGTCGGCAGCACCGAGGGCAATCTCGAAAAGATTTTCGGCCTCCTCCACGCTCTCGGGCGCTGCATCGTCTTCGTCGACGAGGCGGACCAAGCCCTCGGCAGCCGGGACGCGGGCTCGGGCGACTCGGGGCTTTCGGGCCGGGTCTATTCGATGATGGCGAAGGAGATGAGCGACACCTCGAACCGCGGGCGCATCCTCTGGATTCTCGCCTCGAGCCGGCCGGATCTGATCGAGGTGGATTTGAAGCGCCCCGGACGCGTCGATGTGAAATTCCCGCTCTTCCCCGCCCTCGACGCGGCGGAGGGCTACGCCCTGATCCGGGCGCTGGCGAAAAAGCACCGCCTCGACCTGCCCAAGGAATGCCCGCCCGACCTGCTTCCGCTGATCCCCGATCTCGTCACGCCGGGGTCGGCGGAGTCCATCTCGATCAAGCTCTACCGCCAAGTCCGCACGGTGGGGGAAGGGAGTGACGCGCTCGCCGCCTTGCGCGACTGTCTCGACGAATACCAGAACCCCGTTCCCGAGGAGACGATGCGTTTCCAGATCGGCCTCGCGGTGAAGGAGGCCAGCGACCTCGCTTTCGTGCCGGAGGTGTTCCGGGTTGGGGACCGCTGATTTTCGCTGATCTGTGCTGATTTCCAGGAAGGTGCGGAAGCTGTCGTATTTGCAACTTGCCGGATGTTCCGGTGTTATCTTGAAAGCGGTGATGAAACTCCTCCTCCCCCTGCTCGTCTTCGCGTTGCTCGCGCCCCTTCCGGCGCAGGAGGCTCCGCCGACCGACGGCTTCCTCCCGGCACCCGTCGTCGCGGAGGAGGATTTCCGTGCTTTGCGGGGCCAGTCACCCTTCCTCCGCTCGCTCAACCTCAGCGATTCGCTCGTCCTCACCGGATTCGCCGATGTCGGGGGCGAGCGCGTCGCGACGATCATGAACAAGGAGACGAAGGAGACCTACGTCGTCTCCGGCCAGCTCAACTCGCAGGGCTGGAAGATGGTCGACCTGAGGGCGGACGAGGATTTGGAGAAGGTCGCCGTGAAAATCTCGGTCGATGACGGCGAGGTGGTCACGGTGCGCTACGCGAACATCGCGGTGAAATCTGGCGAGTCGAAGCCGGCGGCGGGTCCCTCGACCGAGCCGAACGGCGGGCCGACGGCGATCATCGCGGCGCGGCGGCGCGGCTTCGGAGGAGGACAGGGCGGGGGCGAAGGCTCCGGACGGCGATTCGGCCCGTCTCCGGAGGTCCGCGAGAAAATGGGGCAGCTCTCCGAGGACCAGCGCCGCCAGCTTTTCGAAAAAATGCGGGAGATGCGCGAGCAGAATCCCGAAATGTCGTGGGAGGAGCGCGGCAAGCTCTTCAACGAAGCCCTCGACAAGATGCTGCCGAAGCGGTGAGCGATACGGGTTTCATCCGCCCGCGTCGGTCAGCTTCGCGGCTTCGGCGGGTGCCTCCGACCCGCCCTCGCCCCCGTCCCATTCGGGATGGTTCAGGACGAGATAGGCGTGGAGCGCCTCAAGGAAGAAGAGGTATTCGTGCCGCGAGACCTCGCTGGGATTGCCGCTCAGCCCGAGGACATAGAGCGCCTTCTCCCCGCCGAGGGTTTCGAGGACATCCTTGCGGAACTCGCCCGTGATCTTGCCGGTGGCCGGATCCTTGCCGACGCGGAGATGCGCCTCCTCGGCGGGGCCGATCACGAAATGATGCACGCTCGTGATGTGCCGGGCCACGCTCGCGTCCTCGGGCAGCCAGTCCACCGCGGCGGTGGAGTCAGTCTTCCCCCCACCCGAACAGGAGGCGAGGACGAGGGCGAGCAGCAGGGGGAGGAGGCGTTCCATGACGGCGGGCGGGGGACGGGGTTCAGGCCCAGTCGTTCCATGTGTTCCAAGTGCGCCAAGTCACGCTGGCGAAACAGAGCAGGGCGGTGGCGAGGCAGATGGCGGGACCGAGCTTCGGGCTTTTCACGAGCTTCGGCATGAAGGAGGCCACCGCCGTGACGCTGCAGAAGCCGAGGGCCGTGCCGAGGAAGACGATGGAGGTGGCGAGGGCGGTATGGGCGAGGCCATTCATCCCGATGGCGCCCCCGATCATGGCGTAGCCGATGGTGTCGGGGCAAGGGATGAAGCCGATGGCCGCTCCGGTGAGGAAGGGGCGCTTCGGGTCGAGCATCTTCCGGGCGCGCTCGACCTCGCCGCCCCGGCGGACGGCTTCGCGGAGGAGGAGGCAGCCGAGGACGAGGAGGATGGGGATGTCGACGTGACTGATCCAGAATTTGCCCGCTGGCCAAGCCGCCACGAGCAATTTCAAGAGGAACTGCCCCACCCCGAGAGCGAGGGCCATGAGCAACCCGTGGGCGATGGCCATTCCCAAGGTGAACATCCAAGCCTTCCTCATCCCCATCCCGCCCGTCGCCAGCAGCAGCGGCGTCGGGTGTCCGGGGAAGAAGACGTGGCAGAAGGAGAAGGTCGTCAGGAACAAGGCAGACTCAAGCGTCATCGTCCGGGAAGTGGGTTTTGCAGGAGTTTAATTCATCTTTATTATAATTTCAATAATTTTTGTGATTTTTATTCATGCCGCCTCGTATTTTCGGATTTTGCGAGGATCTTGCGGCAGGCATAGTGAAGCCCCTCGCGAAAGCTTCCCCATCTGCGAAAATCCGCGTTTCATCCGCGGCCATCTGCGTTCCCCATTTCTTTTGACGCAGATAGCCGCAAATTTTCGCAGATGGGTGCCCGGACACCCGGCCAAAGAGCACGAAAAGGATGGGCAGCGGCTTGGATCGGCGATAAATTCAGGCAAACCGTGAAGCCCCGCCGTCCCTCCGCCGCCCTCCTCGCCGCCTGCGCCCTCATCTCCTGCGGGCGAAACGGGGACGGGGACGCCCCGGTCACACCGCGATCCCCCTACCACGGCATTCCCAGTGCGACCCATGTCGGCCACGAAAGCTGCAAGACCTGCCACGAGGCGGAGTTCCGGGAATGGCTTGAAAGCGACCATCACAAGGCGATGAACCCGGCGACGGAGGAGTTCGTCCTCGGCGATTTCGACGACGCCGTTTTCGAGCATTTCGGCCAAGTCTTCCGATTCTTCCGCAAGGACGGCGGATACTGGGTCAACGCGCCCGACGAGAGCGGCGTCGCGCGGGACATGAAGATCGACTACACCTTCGGCCACCATCCGCTACAGCAATACCTCATCCCCTTCCCCGGCGGACGTTACCAGGCGCTCCAGGTCTGCTGGGATTCGCGCCCGGAGGAGGAGGGCGGGCAGCGCTGGTACCACCTCTACCCCGACGAGCCCGTGCCGCCCGACGACGTGCTCCACTGGACACGGCGACACTTCAACTGGAACTACATGTGCGCCGACTGCCACTCGACGAACCTCGACAAGGGTTTCGACGCGGAGACGCTCACCTACCACACGACTTGGTCGGAGATGAACGTGAGTTGCGAATCCTGCCACGGCCCGGGTTCGGAGCACGTGAAGTGGGCCGAAGCCTGGACCAAGACGGAGGCGAACCCCGGCGACGCGGTCGCGAAAGCGGAGTTCGCGGCGCTGAAGGAATACATCGGGTCGAAAGGCCTCGTCGTCACCTTGAAGGAACCCGATGCGGACCCCTCGGAGTTTCCTTGGACCATCGACCCCGCCACCGGCCAGCCGAAACGCGTCCGTCCCCTCGCCTCGAACGTGCAGGTCGAGACCTGCGCCCCCTGCCATTCGCACCGCACCCTCCTCGAAGCGAAGTGGACGCCCGGCCAACCCTACCACGACACCCACGCGCCCTCGATCTTGAGCGAACGGCTCTACCACCACGACGGACAGTTGAAGGAGGAGACCTACGTCTACGGCTCCTTCGTCCAGAGCAAGATGTTCCACGCCGGAGTGCGTTGCACCGACTGTCACAACCCCCATTCGATGAAACTCGTCGCGCCCGGCAACGCCCTCTGCGTGCGCTGCCACCAGGCCGATCCCTACGACACCCCGGAGCACCACTTCCATCCTGTCGGCAGCACCGGGGCGAGCTGCGTCGAATGCCACATGCCTGCGACGACCTACATGGGTATCGACGCCCGCCGCGACCACAGCCTGCGAGTCCCGCGCCCCGACCTCGCAAAGTCCCTCGGTGCGCCTGACGCCTGCACGAAATGCCACAGCGACCAGACGCAGGACTGGGCCGCCGACTGGTTCCGGCAATGGTGGGGGCCGGGGCCGCGCAACGCCCACTACGGCGAGATCCTCGCCTCGGCGCGGCGGAACGAACCGGACTCCTTCGAAAAGCTCGCCGCCCTCGCCGCCGACCTTTCGCGTCCCGCCCTCGTCCGCGCCGCCGCCGTGGAGACCGCCGCCTTCCGCGGTCCTTCGCCGGAAACGACGCGGGTGATCGCAGGTTGTCTCGCCGACCCGGACGCGAGCGTACGCAGCGAGGCCCTCGCCGCCCTGCTCGCCTACCCGCCCGAGCAGCGCCTCGCCCTCGCCGGGGACGCGCTCTCCGATCCCTCGCGAGCCGTGCGAGCCGAGGCCGCGCGAGTCCTCGCGGCGGCGCACGCGGGTTTCGACGAGACGCAAAAGGCGGCTTTCGCCAAGGCCTCGACCGAGTTCGTGAACAAGCAGATGGCCATCGCCGACCGCGCCGCCGGGCACATGCTGCTCGCGGACTTCCACTCCGACCTCGGCGATTTCGAGAGAGCCGAGGCTGCCTACCGTCTCGCGCAACGGGTGGAACCGGAATTCATCCCCGTCCGCGTGAATTTCGCGGAGATGCTGTATTCGAGGAACCGTCCCGCCGAGGCCGAGACCGAATTCCGCGCCGCCGTCACCGCCGCGATGACGGACAACGATCGCGGCATCGCCCGCGAGAGCCTCGCCCGCTTCCTCATCCGTCTGAAACGATACGAGGAGGGGGTCGAGGAATTGCGGGCGGCGACGGAACTGCTGCCGGACAGCGCCGAAACGCAGTACTTCTACGGCGTGGCTTTGAATTCGCTAGGGCGTTTTCCCGAGGCCCTGCCCTATCTGGAGAAAGCCCGAGCCCTCGCGCCGAACCACCTCGAATACCTCGTCGGCCTCGCCACGGTCTGCCGCGACGCGGGGAGGGTCGACTTGGCGCTGAAATACGCGAGGGAGGCCCTCGCCCTCGCGCCGGGCGATCCGCAGTTGCGGGAGCTGGTGCGGAGTTTGGGCGGGTGAGGCGATTTCCTCACCGCTTCCTCACATAGCGCCTCAACTCGAAATCCGCATCGCGGTGCAGCACCTCGACCAACTCGAAATCCTCCTCGAACTCCGGCAGGACCGTGTCGCCTTCGTAGGGATGGAAGACGTAGCTCAGCAGCACTTCGTCGCAGCTCGGCATCAGCTCGCGGTAGATCTGCGCCCCGCCGATGACCGAAGCCTCCGCCTCCTCCGCGACGAGAGCGAGAGCGGCTTCGCAAGTCGATGCCAATTCGAAACCCTCGGGAGCAGCGGCGAGGCTCGACGAGATCACGAGGTTGCGTCTTCCCGGCAGGGGACGGCCGATCGAGTCCATCGTTTTGCGTCCCATGATCACCGGATGCCCGAGGGTGAGCCGCTTGAACCACTTCAAATCCTCGGACAACCGCCACGGCAGGCCGCCGTCCTTCCCGATGACTCGGTTCGAGGCCATCGCCACGACCGCTTTCAGCTTCGTGGGTCCGCTCATATGGCGATGGGCGCTTTGATCGCGGGATGGGGATCGTAGCCGATGAGCTCGAAGTCCTCGTAGCGGAAAGCGTCGATCTCCCGCACCGCCAGGTTCAGCTTCATCGTCGGGAGCGGCCTCGGTTCGCGGGTCAGTTGCTCGCGGGCCTGGTCGAGATGGTTCTTGTAGAGGTGGAGGTCGCCGAAGGTGTGGACGAATTCGCCCGGCTTCAAATCGCAGACCTGCGCCATCATCAACGTGAAGAGGGCGTAGGAGGCGATGTTGAAAGGCACCCCGAGGAAAAGGTCGGCGCTGCGCTGGTAGAGTTGGCAGCTCAGCTCGTTCGTAGTCGTGTTCACGTAGAACTGGAAGAGCGCGTGGCAGGGCGGCAGGGCCATCTTGTCCACGTCGGCGGGATTCCACGCGCTGACGAGATGGCGGCGGCTCGCCGGGTTCGTACGGACGGACTCCACGACGCGGGCGATCTGGTCGATGGTTTCACCGGAAGGCGCGGCCCAAGAGCGCCATTGCTTGCCGTAGACCGGGCCGAGGTTCCCGTCGGCATCGGCCCATTCGTCCCAGATCGTGACCCCGTTCTCTTTCAAGTAGCCGATGTTCGTGTCGCCTTTGAGGAACCAGAGCAGCTCGTGGATGATGGAGCGCAAGTGCAGTTTCTTCGTCGTGAGGCAGGGGAAGCCTTCGCTCAGGTCGAAGCGCGCCTGCGCCCCGAAGACGCCGATCGTGCCGACGCCGGTGCGGTCGTCGCGTTCCGCGCCGTGTTCGAGGACGTGCCGGAGGAGGTCGAGGTAGGCCTTCATAAAGAACAATGGTAGGTCGAGGGACCGCGCCGGGCCGCGTCTTCGAGGCGGTCGAGGAGGTCTTCGACTGAGTCCGAGGCGATCAGGTTCGCCGCGTTCTCCGCGCTGATGAAGCCGCCCTCGACTTGGGTGCGGTGGCAGAAGGAGAGGAGATCGTCGTAGAAACCATCGACATTGAGGAGGCCGTTCGGTTTCTCATGCACGCCGAGGCGCACCCAAGTGAGCATTTCGAAAAGTTCGTCCAGCGTCCCGATGCCGCCGGGCAGGGAGAGGAAGCCGTCGCTGAGTTCGGCCATGCGCTGCTTTCGCGAGAGCATGTCGGACACGACCTCCAGCCGGGTCACACCCCGGTGGCCGAGTTCCAAGTCCATGAGGAAGCCGGGGATCACTCCGACCACCTCGCCGCCCGCCTCAAGACAAGCGTCGGCGACCGCGCCCATGAGCCCGAGGCTGCCGCCCCCGTAGACGAGCCGGATGCCGCGCTCTGCGAGAAGCCGCCCCGTGGCCCGCGCCGCCGCCTCGAAGGCGGGGTTCGACCCGCTGCGGGAGCCGCAGAAGACGCAAAGGGACTGGAAGGGGGAGGACATTCGACAGGGTTGGGTCCGCAACGCAACCCTGTCGCGAAATCGGGCCGTTACGCAACCTCGAATCCTCGCCCAAGACTCCCCTTCGAATTTCGGGTTGGCCTTCGGCGACCGCTGATTGGCGCTGATTTCCGCTGATTTTTCAAGGGATGGGCATCAGCGCTGATCAGCGGGAATCAGCGGTCCAAGCGAAGCGTTTCTCAGATTTCGGACTTCCCAGTCGCCCTTTCCGCTGGCATTGGTCCGCGTCCTTTGCTTCACTATGGCGATGATCGCGCGGCAATACCTTTTCGCGGGCCGGGTCCAGGGGGTCGGCTTCCGCTACGCCACGAAGCAGCTCGCCAAGGGCTTCGACGTCCTCGGCTGGGTGCGCAACCTGCCGGACGGGCGCGTCGAGCTGCAAGTGATGGGGGAGGAGGAGGAAGTGGACGACTTTCTCAGCGACCTGCACGACAGCCCCATCGGACGCCACATCCAGGAACAAACCGAACGCCGCGTGCCGCTCCTCGAAGAGGTGTCGGGATTCACGATTCGGGAATGAAGGAACGCATGAGCACGCCAGCCGTCGAAGTCTCGAATCTCACGAAAGTCTTCAGCCTCGGGCTGAGGAAGGAATACGTCGTGGCGGTGGACAACCTCTCCTTCCGCGTCGAGGCGGGCGAGGTCTACGGCCTCATCGGCCCGAACGGCTCGGGCAAGTCGACGACGATGAAGGTCGTCCTCGGACTGATGGCCGCGAGCAAGGGATCGGCCAAGGTCTTCGGCCTCGACTCGGGCGACATCCGGGCGCGCAACGAGATCGGCTTCCTCCCGGAGAATCCCTATTTTTACAAGCATCTCACCGGAGCGGAGACGCTGCGCTTCTACGGCAAACTCTGCGGGATGCGCGGGGCGGCGCTCGCGAAACGGACCGCCGAACTGCTGAAACTCGTCGATCTGGAGGGCGCGGCGAACCGCCGCCTCGGCGGCTACTCGAAGGGCATGCTCCAGCGCATCGGCCTCGCCCAGGCCCTCGTCCAACATCCCCGCCTCGTCATTCTCGACGAACCCACCGCCGGGGTCGATCCCATCGGCTCGCGCCAAATCCGCGACCTCATCCTGCGCCTGCGCGACGAGGGCTACACCGTCTTCCTCTGCTCCCACCTGCTCGAACAGGTGCAGGAGGTCTGCGACCGCGTCGGCATCCTCTTCCGCGGCCGCATGAGACGCGAAGGCACGCTCGACGAACTGATCGCCATCGAAGGCCAAACCACCCTGACTCTCGAAGGGGCCTCCCCCGCCCTGCTGGAGCGACTCCGCGCCACCGTCGCGGAGGAAGGGGCCGAGGTCCTCGCCGAGGGCCATCCCCGCACGAGCTTGGAACAGCTCTTCATCCAGATCGCCGAGCGCGGCGGCGAAGAAAACCAGCCCTCATGAGCGAAGCCCCCTCCTCCCCGTCGGCCGCGATGCGGCCCGTCCCCCTCTTCTCCCCCGGTCGCGTCGCCACCATCGCCTCGGGCACCGTGACGCAGCTCATCCGGATGAAGACCTTCTACTTCCTCCTCGCCTTCGCCCTCGTCGTCGTGGCGGCGGGGAACTTCAACCTGCCCGCGACCCCGGCGCAGGAGCTGTCGATGATCAAGAAGGTCTCCTTCGGCACGATGGACCTTTTCGCCTGGCTCTTCGCCATCGTCGCGACGGCGCTGCTGATCCCCCGCGACCAGGAGGACCGCACCCTCTACACCATCCTCTCGAAGCCGGTGCGCCGTGTCGAGTATCTGCTGGGCAAGCTCGGCGGCGTTCTCGTCGTGGTCGGGGTTTCGCTGGTGGCGATGTACGCGATCTGCGCCACGATGATCGGGGTCCGGGAAAGCCTCTTCGTCGCCGCCGAAGTCGAGGCAATGCAGGCCGACGGACGCTACTCGGAGGAGGACATCGCCGGGCAGGTCGGCCTGATCCGGCAGCAGGGCCTGCGACCGGAACTGGCGATCGCGGTGCTGGCCTTCTTCCTCAAAGCCGCTGTCGTCGCGGCGGTGACGATCTTCCTCTCCACCTTCGCCTCCAGTTCGCTCTTCACCATCATCGTCAGCATCCTCGTCTTCCTCGTCGGCCACGCCCACACCATGGCGTCGAGCTTTTGGCTCCACGAGTCGGGCAACAGCGCCTTCGTGCGGATGCTGGTGAAAGTGGTGAAAATCCTCATCCCCGACTTCCAGCTTTTCGCCTTCAGCGAGGGCGTCGTGCTGGGCGAGGCGGTGGTCTGGCCCCTCGTCTGGCAGATGGGTGGGCTCACCCTCGCCTACCTCGCCGTCTTCCTCCTCCTTTCCCTGCTCGTCTTCGTCGACAAGGAATTCTGAACCCTCTCCGTCCCCCGTGAAGCGGCTTTTCCAGCGACTCCCCCGGACCGTCCCCGTGCTCGCCCTGCTCGCGGCCTTCGGCCTCGCCCGCGGCCCGATCGAGGAGGGGCTGCGCGCCCGCCTTGTCGCGGCGAACCTCCTCGTCCCGCCCCCGGCGCAGAGCGCCTTCGAGCAGATGCGGCAGTCCGTCCTGATGGCCACCCTCGGAGGGCTCCGCCCGCTCGCCGCCACCTACCTCTCCCTCGAAGCCTTCGACCATTTCAGCACGAAGTCCTGGGACGACCTGCGCCGGTCCTACGAGATCGTCACCAGCCTCGAACCGCGCGACGAAACGCACTGGGTCGCGGTCGTGTGGCATCTCGGCATCAACGCGACGGCGAACATGGAGATCGACGGTCGCCTCCCCGCCTTCGAACGCGAACGGCGCTTCAAGGAGTACGCCTTCCAAGCCATCGATTTCGCCGAACGGGGCATCGCGCAACTGCCCGAGTCGGCCGCCATCCGTCTCCAGCTTGTCGAGGTCTACCGCGAGAAGCTGAAGGACGACTGCGCCGCCTCCCGCGTCTACGGCGACACCATCGGCCTGCCCGGCGCGCCCGGCTTCGTCCGGCGCTTCCACGGCTACTACATGGCCCGCTGCCCCGGCCGGGAGAAGGAGGCCTACGCCTACCTGACGGCCCTCTACCGCGAAGGCAAATCGCAGCGCAAGCCGACCCTCATCAAGGAGATCCAGGATCTCGAAAAGAAACTTGGCATCCCCGTGCCGCAGCGCATCCCCGAAGCCGACCCCGACCGCCCGCGCCCGAACCAAGCCCCGAGACGGTCTTCGAACGTGCTCCCAGGAGGGATCGTGGTGCCTTGAATCTCCCCCGAGTCGGCTCCGGAAAGACGGCATCACGGAGGGCCGATCCCTCGCTTTTTCTTCCCCCGGATTGCGAAAACCCCTATCTATGGTTAGTTCCCGCTCCCCCTCGGGGACGCAGAGAAGAATGAAGTACGCCATCTTCGGAGACATCCACGCCAACCTCGAGGCCTTCCAAGCGGTCCTCGCGCACGCGGAGCAGCAGGGATGCACCGACCACGTCTGCGTCGGCGACATCGTCGGCTACGGCGCCAATCCGAGGGAATGCCTCGACATCGTCCGGCAGATGGGCTGGCCCGTGGTCAAGGGCAACCACGACGAGGAGGCGGTACAGGACACCTCCTTGGACGGTCTCAACCCCCTCGCCAAACAGGCGATGGAATGGACCCGGGCACAACTGGATCCCGACGACCGCGCCTTCCTCAAGGGCCTCAAGCTGGTGCGCCAGGTGCGCGACTTCACCATCGTCCACGCCACCCTCGACACGCCGGGGAGCTGGACCTACGTGACGAACAAGTTCGACGCGATGGCGAGCTTCAGCTACCAGTTCACCCAACTCTGCTTCTATGGCCACACCCACACGCCCCGCATCTACGTGAAGGGCAACACCGTCGAGTCGCTGGAGGATACGATGTCGGTGAAGCTGGAGATGGGGCGAAAGTACTTCATCAACGTCGGCAGCACGGGCCAGCCTCGCGACGGCGACTGGCATGCCTCCTACGCCACCTACGACGTCCCGAGCCAGACGATCGTGATCCACCGCATCGACTACGACATCGAGACGGCGCAGGACAAGATCATCGACGCCGGACTGCCCGAGATGCTGGCGCACCGCCTCTCCCTCGGCAAATGACATGCCGCCCCGTCGGTGATCGCTCCGCCGAACCGGGTCCGACCGCATGAAGCAGGTCCACATCTACACCGACGGCTCTTCGCGCGGCAATCCCGGACCCGGCGGCTACGGCACGGTGGTCCGCTACGGGGCGCATCTCCGCGAACTGGCCCAAGGCTTCGTGAAGACGACGAACAACCGCATGGAGATCCTCGCGGCCATCGCGGGGCTCGAAATCTTGAAAGAGCCCTGCCACGTCACCGTCCACTCCGACTCGCGCTATCTCGTCGACGCGCAGAGCAAAGGCTGGGTCGGGAGCTGGAAGGCGCGCGGCTGGCGCAAGGCCGACAAGTCGGCGGTGAAGAACGTCGATCTCTGGATGCGCCTCGAACGGGCCGCCGCCTCGCACCGGATCGAATGGGTCTGGGTGAAAGGTCACGACGGGCACGAGATGAACGAGCGCTGCGACCAACTCGCGACCGAGGCCGCCGACGGAAAACGGGGCGGGCTGATCGTGGACGAGGGGTTCAGGGATTGAACGATCTGCATCGAAGGCAGATCGAACGTCCTTTCAACGCTCGACCGAGGTCGATGACCTTCCGAAGGACGCGCCAGTGCAAGCCAGCCTCACTGAGGCCGGATCGGACGGCCAAACGACGCCCGATCCACCGCCGGAAGCAGCTTCTCGAAAGGTTCCACCACCGCCCGGCGGAACTTCGGCATGGGGACGAGCAGATGGGGACGGCCCGACCCTTCGGCGGCGTTCCCGAAAAGAACCTGCGCGAGCCGTTCCGGCGTCAGCGTCGCCCCGCTCCCGTCGAGGGCCGGAGGCAGATGCCCGTCGCGCCCCAAGGCGAGGGCCGCTCCATCCCTGAAGCCGAAATAGACCTCGCGCGCCGTTTCCGGTCCGCCGACGCCGTCGCGCTCGTGGCAGGCATGGCAATTGAGCTGCTTCATGCGCCAGTCGATCTCGCGGGCGGGATCGAGGGGCTCACGACCACCGAGCCTCCGCAGGGCGGCGGCGAGAGCCCGCCGCTGCACCAAGTCGAGTCCGTAGAAAGGCACCGCGCCACCCACGGGCCGCTCGGAGAAACAACCACCCGCCGTGCCGGGATCGAGTTCGGCGAGGGGTTTCGAGGAGGGACCAGCGAGCGTCCCGTCCTCCCCGCCGGGCATCGCATGGCAGGCGTGGCAGCGTTTGCCAAGGAACAGCTCGCGCCCTTTTTCGACGAGGGCGGCGTCGGGAGTCGGGGCGGCGGCGGCGAGCGCCTCGGAGAGGTTCGGCGGCAGCACCAAATCGGGTCCGGCCTTGAGGTAGGCGGCGAGGTCGCTGGCCTCGGCCACGTCCAAGTCGAAATCGGGCATCCGTCCCGAGGGGCGGTGCTCGTTGGGTTTCAAGAGGAACTCGGTCAGGGCGGCGAGATCGTAGAGATCGGCGAGGTTCATCGGCACGCTCGCGAGGCCCGCCATTTCGATCTCGGCGTTTTCGGGGACGCCGGGAGGGCGGTAGCCGGCCTCGGGGGCGTGGCAGGCGACGCAGCCGATGCGGTGGTAGAGGGCGCGACCGCGCTCGATGTCGCCGACGGGATGGTCGGGGACCTCCGCGACGAGCGTGCCGAGCCAGGCCCGGAGCGCGGCGACCTCCTCCAGATCGCGGTCGGGTCCGGCGAAGAGGCTGGGCATGACGGTGTCGCGCTTCACGAAGCGCGGATTGCGCACGAGGAGCTCGATCTCCAGCGGGGCGAGACGCGAGGCGACGCCGGCGAGGTCCGTCGCGACGAATCCGGCGAGTTGCTCCGCGAGCGCCTCGGGCGGGGCATGGCAGGCGACGCAGTTCAGTTCGTTGAGGAGGAGGAACCCGCCCTCGGCGAGGTAGTCCTCGTCGTCGAGACCGCTGTGGAAGCGCTCGAACCCGACGACGAAAGGGTAGTTGACCGGCTTGGCGTGGGCGGGGTGGGCGTGGGCGACCGGGGCGGCGAGGAGGGAGAGGAGCCCGGCGACGACACCCAACCCTGTCCGATCCCCCGCCATACCCGGTTCAATCGACGATTCGGCCATCGACGAGGGTCACAGTGCGGTCGCCGATCTGGGCGAGGCCCTGGTCGTGGGTGACGACGACGAGGGTGCGCTTGTGTTCGTTGACCAATTCCATGAGCAGGGCCATGACCGAGGCGCCCGTGGCCGTGTCGAGGTTGCCCGTGGGCTCGTCGGCGAAGAGGATGGCGGGGTCGTTCATCAGGGCGCGGGCGATGGCGACGCGCTGCTGCTCGCCGCCGGAGAGCTCGACGGGGAGATGGGCGGTGCGGGCGCCGAGGCCGACGCGCTCCAGCAGCTCGCGGGCGCGGGCCTTCCCCTGCCGGTTGCGGATGAGGGCGGGGACCATCACATTCTCCAGCGCGGTGAGTTCGGGCAGGAGGAAGAAGCTCTGGAAGACGTAGCCGAGGCTGGCGTTGCGCACGCGGGCCTGCTCGCGACGGCTCAGCTTGTAGAGCGACTGCCCGTCGATGAAGACTTCGCCCTCGTTCGGCTTTTCGAGCCCGGCGAGGGTGTAGAGCAGCGAGGTCTTGCCCGCGCCGGAGGGACCGACGAGGAAGAGGGTCTCGCCCCGCCGCACGTCGAGGGAGACGCCTTTGAGGACTTCGATGTCGTTCTCGCCGATGTGGAAGGTGCGGACGAGTCCGCGGGCGGAGACGGCGGCGTCTGGATCGGGGGAGGGCATGGAAGGCGTTGGCACGCGGGAACCATGCCCCGGCTTCCCGCCGCCGACGAGTCTTTTTTCGCGGAGGAGGGGAGCCGCCTCAGGATTTCCTCTTCGGCGCGGGAGCCTTGCCCCGGACTCCGGAGCGGCGCGCCTTCTTCGCGAGGTCCGCGGCCTTCTCGTCGCCGTAGCGGGAGATAGAGAATTTCGCGGTGCGGCGGCGACCGTCCCCGTCGGTCCATGCGGCCTGCCAGTATTCGTAGACCGTGCCCTTGGACGACTTGGAGACGACATGGGTGACGCCGACGACGCCGGACTGCTTGATGCGGCGTTTTTTCTTCGCGGCGGCCTCCTGCTTGTATTTCGGCATCTTGTCGAGGAGGGAGTCGCGCCAGGCGCGGGCGGCTTTGAGGGCCTTCGGCTTGCCGCCGAGGGACTTGTCAGGAAAGTATTTCTGGAAGCCCTTGCCTCGATGGGTGATGCGGACGTAGAAACCGTGGTTCTTCTTCTCCGGCTGGTCGATCCGGGTGATGCCGTAGTTCGGGCGGGGCTCTGTCATGTCGTGGCTCGGGGATCTGGGGGTTTGGAAAAGTCGTGAAAACGCGGACCGCAGTGATGGCCAACGGCTTTCCTATCGTTTTTTAAAAATCGCGACAAGGGAAAAGGGCACGATTTCCCACGAAAATGCCACTTTGGGAGATCCGGGGCAGGAAATCCGAAGCTCGAAACCCGAAATCCGAAGCTCAAGGGCCGAAAACAAAAAAGCCGAAACCCGAAGTTCGCGCTTCGGATTTCGGTCTTTGGATTTCGCGCGGCGCGAGCGTCGCGCGCGTCAAACGGCTGCGGGATCGACGTTGACGCGACGACCGTTCTGGTCGAAGCGCACCGCGCCCTCGACGAGCGAGTAGATCGTGTAGTCACGACCGAGGCCCACATTCTTGCCGGGATGCCACTTCGTGCCGCACTGGCGCAGGATGATGTTGCCGGGGACGACGCGTTCGCCGCCGAATTTCTTCACGCCGCGCCGCTTGCTCTGGCTGTCGCGACCGTTCTTGACGCTGCCTTGTCCTTTCTTGTGGGCCATGGTGTGGGGAGGGGTGCTGTGCCTGGATCAGATCGAGACGATCTCAAGGCGGGTGAGATGGCGGCGATGGCCCTTGGTCTTGTGGAAGCCTTTGCGGCGCTTGAACTTGAAAGCGATCACCTTCTTGTCGCGGAACTGGTCCACGACCTTGGCGACGACCTTGGCACCGTCAATGAAGGGCGAGCCGATAGTGAGGGAATCGCCTTCGCCCGAGGCGAGGACTTCACCGAGGGTCACGGTGTCACCGACCGAGGCGTCGAGTTTCTCGACGTCGATCTTGTCGCCGGCGGCGACACGGTATTGCTTTCCACCGGTCTTGATAATTGCGTAGGCCATGGCTCTCTTCCTTGGTTGGAGGGCGGGAAAGTTGCCACCGGTCGCCGGAACGGGCAAGCGGTTTTTTGTGATTTCCGCGAGCGCATCGATCCCTCAATTGCCGGCAGCCCCGCCTTGACGCCCTGACGCGGCGGGCTAGGGTGGCGCTTTCGACCCGATCCCCCACCCCATCCTCTTACTCTTCCCACCATGAAATTCGGAATCATCGGAGCCGGCATGATCGCCAATTTCCACGCCAAAGCGATCCTCGCCATGGAGGACGGCGAGCTGCATTCCTTCTACGGTCGCCGCGCCGATGCAGTGGAGGCCCTCGTCGCCGAGCACGGCGGAAAAGGCTACACCGACCTCGACGCCTTCCTCGCCGATCCCGAGCTGGAGATCGTGACTATCGCCACTCCGAGCGGAGCCCACCTCGAGCCCGCCCTCGCCGCCGCCAAGGCGGGCAAGCACGTCATCTGCGAAAAACCCCTCGAAATCACCCCCGAACGCGTCGACCAGATGATCGCCGCCTGCGACGAGGCCGGGGTGACGCTCTCGGGCATCTTCAACCGCCGCTTCCACCCGGCCATGGACCACTTCAAGCGAGCGGTCGAAGAGGGGCGCTTCGGCAAGCTGACCCTGTGCGACGCCTATGTGAAATGGTGGCGCAGCCAGGAATACTACGACTCCGGCGCGTGGCGCGGCACTTGGGCGCTCGACGGCGGCGGGGCGCTGATGAACCAGTCCATCCACCTCGTCGACCAGCTCCTTTACCTCGCCGGGGACGTCGCCTCGGTCTCGGCCTCGACCGCCTGCCTCGCCCACACCGGCATCGAGGTGGAGGACACCGCCGTGGCCATCCTCGAATTCAAGAGCGGGGCGCGGGGCGTCATCCAAGGCTCGACCGCCTGCTGGTCCTCGACCGGGCATCCCGCCGAGGTGCAGCTCTGCGGCGACAAGGGCTCGGTCTTCCTCGTGGACGAGAAATTCCGCGTCTGGGACTTCGCCGAGCCGGCCCCGCAGGACGAGACCGTCCGCGCCGAATTGATGCAGGGGAGCGTCGGCAAGGGCCTCGGGGCGAACGATCCGAAGGCGATCAATTTCGACGGGCACCAGCGCAATTTCGAAGATGTCGTCCGCGCCATCCGCGAGGGCCGTTCCCCGCGCGTCGACGGGCGCGAAGCGCGGCGGGCCGTCGCCCTCATCTGCGCGATCTACGAGAGCGCACGGAACGGCGGCGCTAGGGTTTTCCTTTCGTAAGGGTCGATACTCGATACTCTTACCTCCTTACTCTTACCTCTTACTCCTCCCCCGAGTAAGAGTAAGGAGGTAAGAGTATCGAGTAAGAGGAAAATCACCACAAGCCCGGAGGCTCGGCTCCGTTCGCCGCGCTTTTCTTCAGCGGCTTCGCCCCGACCTCCTTCCGCCACTCGTCCAGCAACGCCGAAAACTCCTTGAGCAACTCGCCTTCGAGCTGCTCGAGGTTGTTGTGCTCCTGCGAATCGGTGGGCAGGTCGTAGAGTTCGTAGGCCCCGTCCTCGAGATCCTGGATGAGCTTGTGGTTGCCTTTGCGCACCGCGCTCGCGGGGAAGCCGCCTTGGTTGGAGTAGTGCGGGTAGTGGAAGAAAATCGGCCCGCGGTCGAACTTGGCGAAGGGGTTGCGCAACAGAGGCACGAAGCTGACCCCGTCGAGATGCTGCTCCGGCTTCGCGGGGAGGCCGGCCATCTCAAGCAGGGTGGGATAGAAATCCGTGCTCGTGGCCGGCACGTTGCAGACCTTGCCCGCCGAGGCGACGCCGGGCCAGCGGATCGCGAGGGGAACGCGCAGGCCGCCCTCGTAGATCCAGCCCTTGCCCGCGCGGTAGGGCAGGTTCGAGGTGGGATGGCCCTCGTCGGTGGAAAGGCCCCCGTTGTCCGAGGTGAAGACGATGGCGGTGTTGTCGCGCAGGTTCAGGGCATCGAGCTTGGCGAGGACGCGCCCGACGGCGCTGTCGAGGCTCTCGATCATCGCGGCGTAGACGGCGTGGTCTTGGCGGATGCGGACTTTCCGCGGCTCCTCCGTGTCGGGCCAGACCTGGCGTTCGCGGCCCGGTTCGAGGGCGCCCTCCTCGTCGCCGAGACCGAGGGCGGCGGCCTTCTTTTGGTATTTCTCGATCAGCTCCTGCGGGGCCTGCAAGGGGGTGTGGGGAGCGTAGAAGGAGAGGTGGAGGAAGAAGGGCTGGCCGCTTTTCGCCACCTCGTCGAGGAAAGCGGCGGACTCCTCGGCGAGGCGCGAGGTGAGGTATTCGCCCTCGGGTCCGGAGGCGAGGTTCTCGATGTTCTTGTAGGGCGAGAAATAGCTGCGGGGATGGCCGTTCTCGCCCCCGCCCCGGTTCAGGTCGAATCCTTGGTCCGTCGGCAGCGCGCCCGCCCCGCCGAGATGCCATTTGCCGATGTGGGCGGTGCGGTAGCCGGCCTCTTTGAAGGCCTCGGCGAGGGTGATCTCGGCAGGCGCGAGCTCGTTCGCGAAATCCGCCGGGTCGAACTTGCCGGCGCGCTGGCCCGTGAAGTAGTTCGTCGTCCCGAGGCGGGCGGGGTGTTTCCCGGTGAGGATGCTCGCGCGGGTCGGCGAGCAGACCGGAGAGGCCGCGTAGAAGTCGGTGAAGACCATCCCGCTCGCGGCGAGGTTGTCGAGGTTCGGCGTCTCGTAGAAGGTCTCGGGATGGTTGAAGCCCACGTCGCGGTATCCGAGGTCGTCGGCGAGGATGAAGAGGACGTTCAGCTTCTCCTGCGCCGCCGCCGGAAGCGCCAGCAAAGGAAAGAGGAGGGCGAGGGGGGCGGGGGAAAGGGAGCGCAGCTTCATACGGACTTGCAAGGATACGCGATTCGCACAGGCGGCGCAATGGACACGATCGACTGGGTTCCGCCGTGCGCGTCCGGCGCAAACGCGGGGCGGGGTTGATAAACGCGGCATCTTGGCGGTGTTTCACGAAACCCTATGAGATCCCCGACCCGACCCTCTTTGCTCGCCGCCCTGCTCCTTGTCCCGCTCGCCGCCACCCATGCCGCCGATCCGCTCGTCGAATGGGTCTCGGGAGGCGGAGGCGCTTTGGGCGACAAGACGCGGGCCGTGGCCTTCGACCGCGAGGGCAATGTCCTCCTCGCCGGAGAAACGACGGACGACGGCACCTTCGGCGAAGTGAAGCGCACTGGCCTCGGAAAAATGGATTCCTTCCTCGCGAAGCTGTCCAAGGACGGCCGCTTCCTCTGGGTGCGCAGCTTCGGCGGCAGCTTGGTGGACCGCGCCTACGGAGTGGTGGCGGACGCCGACGGCAATCTCTATACGACCGGTCATTACGAGAGCACCGACGCGCAGGCGGATGGTGCGACCGTTTCCAATCAGGGCGAATACGACATCTTCGTGGCCAAATACTCCCCCGACGGCGACCTGCTCTGGCTGAGGACCGCGGGCGGTAAGGGCTACGACTACGGCCACGCCATCGCCATCGACAGCCGGGGCGACCTGATCGTGTCAGGGGCCGTCGTCGGAGAGGCGAAGTTCGGCGACCAGACCGTGAGCGTGGGCGGGACAGGCCGTCCGCTCTTCTGCGCCAAATACAGCCCGTCGGGCGAGCTGCGGTGGGTGAAGACGAGCTCCGGCTCCTTCAGCGGCAGCGGCCACGGCGTCGGGGTCGATGCGCAGGACTGCATCTACATCGGCGGCAGTGGCAGCGGCTCGGGAACGATGGGCACGCTCGCCATCGATGCGGGCAAGACCCAGTCCGCCGTGGTGCTGAAGCTGGACCCCGAGGGCAACGGCCTGTGGTTCGCCGCCGTCGGGGGAACGCCGAGCGCGGGATTCCACGAGATCGCGGTCGATGCCGAGGGGCGAGTCTGGGGCGCGGGAATGTTCAAGGGTGAACTCCAGCTCCCGGACGGGACGGTTTCCTCGCAGGATGCCAAGGACAACGACGGCTTCCTCGCCAGCTTCGCCGCCAATGGCGCGCTGCGATGGACCCGCGTCCTGCAAAGCCCCGGCGCCACCGACTACTGCCTAGGGGTCGCGACCGACGGCTCCGGCGGCTGCTTCGTCACCGGCGAGTTCTCCGCCACGGCGACCTTCTGCGGGCGGGAACTCGTCTCGCGGGGCGGCACGGACATCCTCACCGCCGCGCTCGACGACAAGGGCGATCTGCTGTGGCTCCTCCACGACGGCGGGGCCAAGGGCGACAACGCCTACACCATGGCTTGGCATCCCGACGGGCGGCTGGCCATCGCCGGCGCCTGCGTCGCTCCCGCGACCTTCGGCGACAAAGCCTTGGAGGTCGGCCAAAACGCGGACGCCTACGGGGCGGTCTATCGGGTGAAGTGACGTGCCCGCGTCCGTCGCCGCCCGTCAACCGCCATTGAAATTCCCCGCATTTCCCCTTACCCTTCCCCTCTATGCCACGGAAGGTCCGACTCACCCGCATGATCGGTCGCATGGGCGATGTCGCCCACGATTTGAACCGGCTCCATTTCTCCAGTTTCCGCTCCCCCGGGGGCTGGGAGCCTGACATCACCGCCTACCGCTACGACGACCGCATCGAGATCTGGGTCGATCTCGCCGGGGTGGAGAAAGGCGACATCAGCGTGGACGCCCTCTCCGACCGCATCCGCGTCTCCGGCGAGCGCAAGCCGCCCCTGCCCGCGCGGGACACGTCGAGCCGATGTCGCCAGGTCCTGACCATGGAGATCGAATGCGGGCGCTTCGCCCGCGAGATCGTCCTGCCCGCCGAGATCGCCCCCCACCGCGTCACCGCGAAGCAGGAGAACGGCCTCCTCCGCCTCGTCCTGCCGCTAGCCTGACCCACGAGGCCCGGACGCGGTCCCCCCCCGACCTCCGCGGCCCCGGCCATGCCTTTTTGCCCCTTTCCTTGGAATGGAAGATTTTGAACAGCTTCTCAACGAATCCTCCGGCGAAATCATCGAGATCTCGACGAGCCGCCCCGACGCGAAGATGCCGGAATGGCGCTCCGACCTGCCCGGCGTCATCCCCGTGATGCCCCTGCGCGGCGTCGTCCTCTTCCCCGGCACCGTCGCGCCCCTCACCGTCGAGCGGGCCGCCAGCCGACGCCTCCTCGACGAACTGCTGCCCACCGGGCGGCTTCTCGGCCTCGCCACCCAGCGGGACGCCGACCTCGACGTGCCCGGCCCCGGCGACCTCTACGAGATCGGCGTGCTCGGCAACATCCTCCGCATGGTGCGGCAAAGCGACGAGCGCACCCTCGTCCTCATCCAGATCGTCGAGCGCATCCGCCTGACCGAGTTCACCTCGGCGAAACCCTACCTGAAGGCCCGCTTCGAGATTCTGGAAAACAAATTCCCCAAGCCCGGCGACCGCTGGGAGGCGGCCCTGCGCAACCTGCGCGAGTCGGCGCAGAATTTCATCAACCTCAATCCCAACATCCCCGACGAGGCCCACCAAGCCCTCGCCGCGATCGACTCGCCCTCCATCCTCACCGACTTCCTCGCGACCAATCTCAGCCTCGACCTCATCCAAAAGCAGCGGCTCCTCGAAGAGATCGACGTGAAAAAACGCGCCGAGAAAGTCCAGCACACCCTGAACAACCAGCTCCACATCGCCGAACTCCAGCAGAAGCTGCGGGCCGATGTCGAGGACGAGTTCTCCGACGCCCAACGCCGCGCCTACCTGCGCGAGCAGCTCCGCGCGATCCAGCGCGAGCTCGGCGAGGGCGAGGGCGGCGAGGAGCAGATCGAGGACCTCCGCACCCGCCTCGAAGCCATCGGCCTGCCCGAGGGAGTCAAAAGACAGACCGACCGCGAACTGAAGCGGCTCGACCTCGTTCCCCCCGCCAGCCCCGAGCATTCCGTCATCACCAGCTACCTTGAGACCGTCGCCGAGCTGCCTTGGAACGAGCTCAGCGAAGACCACTACGACCTCGCCCTCGCCCGCAAAATCCTCGACCGCGACCATTTCGGCTTGGAGAAAGTGAAGCGCCGTCTCATCGAGTACCTCGCCGTGCGCAAGCTCAACCCCGAGGGTCGCGGCCCCATCCTCTGCCTCGTCGGCCCTCCCGGCGTCGGCAAGACCAGCCTCGGCCACTCCATCGCCGACGCCCTCGGCCGCTCCTTCGCCCGCATCAGCGTCGGCGGCATCCGCGACGAGGCCGAGATCCGCGGCCACCGCCGCACCTACATCGGGGCCATGCCCGGCCGCCTCATCCATGAGATCCGCCGCGCCGGGACGCGCAACCCCGTCATCATGCTCGACGAGGTGGACAAGATCGGGGCCGACTTCCGCGGCGACCCGGCCAGCGCCCTCCTCGAAGTGCTCGACCCCCGGCAGAACGACGCCTTCGTCGACCGCTACCTCGACGTGCCCTTCGACCTCAGCCAGGTCATCTTCATCACCACCGCGAACACCATCCACCCCGTGCCCGCGCCCCTGCGCGACCGCATGGAGGTCATCGACATCCCCGGCTACACCGCCGAGGAGAAGTTCCAGATCGCGAAGCGCTACCTCGTGAAACGGCAGCTCAAAGAGAACGGGCTCAAGGTCCGCCAAGCCCGCTGGTCGGCGAAGGCCATCGACCGGCTCATCGAGGACTACACCCGCGAGGCCGGTGTGCGCCATCTGGAGCGCGAGATCGGTGCCGTCTGCCGAGCCGTCGCCGCCCGCGCCGCCCTCGACGACAGCGTCTCCGTCGAGATCACCCCCGCCTTCGTCGAGGAGGTGCTCGGCGCGCCGCGCTACGCCCGCGAGTCGAAGATGTTCGCGAGCCGCCCCGGCGTCGTCAACGGCCTCGCCTACACCCCTGTCGGCGGCGAGGTGCTGAACATCGAGGCGATCCGCTATCCCGGAAAGGGCAGCATCAAGCTCACCGGGCAGATCGGCGAGGTCATGAAGGAGTCGATGGAGGCCGCTTGGAGCCTCGTGCGCGAACGCGCCGCGAGCCTCGGCATCGACCCGAAGGACTTCGAAAAATACGACGTCCACGTCCACGTCCCCGCCGGGGCCGTGCCCAAGGACGGCCCCTCGGCCGGCTGCGCCATGTACACCGCCCTCGCCTCCCTCTTCGCCGACCGCCGCGTGAACAAGGACATCGCCATGACCGGAGAGATCAACCTGCGCGGCTCCGTCCTCCCCATCGGCGGGTTGAAGGAGAAAGCCCTCGGTGCCCTCCAAGCCGGCATCCGTACCATCCTCGTCCCGAAGCTGAATATGAAGGACGTCGCTGACATCCCCGCCTCGGCCCGGAAGAGGCTCAAGATCCTGCCGATGGAGACGGTCGATGAAGTGCTGAAGGCAGTTTTGTTGCGGGGGTGAGGGCCGAGCCTCCTACTCGTCCTCCTCCTCATACTCCTACTCGAAATCCGGGGAGTAGGAGTATGAGGAGGAGGACGAGTAGGGGAACCGAATCCATCTTGGATGCTGCGCGGGCCTGACAAATTGCCTGTCGCCGAGAGTTGGAATTGATTCCCTTTGACCGACAAGACCTATCAGGATAGGTATAGAATACGGGGCCACCATGAAAAAAATCATCGCAAGTTTCTGGGTCGGCGCATTCGTGGCGTACATCGCTACAACGCTATTTCAGCCAAGCGCCACAGAAACGCGGCCACAGGGACATCTCTACGCCCCAACGCGCGAATCGATGATTGCCATGCAGAAATCGCAATTCCCCAATGATGGCCTTGTGCTTTTTGGGGACAGCATCACCGACGGGCTTTTGTTTGTGGATCCAAAAGTCCCTGTAATCAATGCAGGCATTGGCGGCAGCACCACAAGCAGCTATCTTCCCTTTGCGAAAAAATTTCTGAAGGGCATGCAGCCCAAAGCCGTCATTGTCGCCATTGGCGTAAACAACGCACATGCTGGATTTTCGCGCGAAGCATTCTCGGAACAATATGCGGCGCTGTGCGCATCGGGCAAGGAAACGGGAGCAAAGGTCTTCGTCTCTACGGTGCTCCCGGTTGTGAATGATGCCGTCGAAAAAAAGGGGCTGGGTTCGTCATATTTTGATGTCGATAAAATCCACGTCATGAACGACGTCATTCGGGAGATCGCTCGGAAAAACGACTATGCCCTGATAGACTCCTTTGCATCACTTGCGGACTCCGAAGGCTATCTTCCTGCGGCACTCAGCACAGACGGCGTCCACCTAAGCCGGGAAGGATACGAGGCGTGGAAAAACGTGCTGTGGAAGCATGTCGAACCTCCCTTGTCTCTACCGTAACCGGAGACAACCCTGCATGCTGGTTGTGCCATTTTCCTACTCCAGCCATCCGTCGGCAGTCAGGTAGGGCGAACCGTCCCGGTGAGCCGCAGCGAAGCAGCAAGGGAGAGCGTTTCCCGACAGAAGACGGCTCGGAAGTGACCCCACCTCCGATCCGGACTCCGCTCCGCAATCGTCCAGAGCTTTTCAGGATTTCGTATGACTCCCATCCTATCGACTTGTGACTTGAACTGCGGTCGGAAGCCCACCGTCGTCATATTTGATCTCGAGGTGCAAGCCCCAGTGGTCGGAGATGCTCTTGAGAAGCTCACGACGAGAAATACTCGAAGCTTGGAAATTTGCTTTGGTTGCTCTCGCGGGATCGATTCTCAACTCGTAGTTGACGTCATTCAGGGGAACGGCATCGAAAATCTGCGATGGAGTCATGGCGGTCAGCTCCACTTCAAATCGCTCGTCCAGCCATTTCACAAGCGGCTCGTAGTCGGTTCGCAAGAACGACTCGATGCCGTTTTCGTCGAGGGAAAGCGCCTCCTCGAGGATTGCTTCCAAGGCTAGGAGACTGTTGAAAAACCCCGTGATGAAAAACTGCGAGACATTTTCCCGCTTGGTGAGGCGCGACGAAGGAGTGGAGCGGGCTCCACGACTGAGGAGCAACGAAGCCAGGCGGGAAAAGGGCCGCAGCCCGCAGGGTCGATCCACGACGCAACCGGCGAAGCCGCTGACTTCCCAGACAAAAACATCGCCAGATTTTTCATTGCGGGGTTTTTCAACAGTCTCCTAGGTCTACCGACTCCTCCCGATCCGTCGTGATCACGACATCCCGATTCTGAGGATTTTCGACGACATGCTCACCCGACGGATCCGCATCGGGCGGCGGCGGCGGGTGTCGCACTCGCAAAAAGATGGCGAACAAAGGAAGCAATAGCCCGAAAAGCATCCAAATGATCCAAAAGCGGCTCGGTTCTTCGGAGGCTTTCATGTTGATTGCTGGAATTCCCCGTCCCGCCTCATGCCGGGAACAGGAACCGTCACTCGGACGCGCCGGGAGCCGGGTAGCCCTTGGCCTCGTCGTCCAAGACCAGAATCCAGTCGATCATCTCCCCCTTGTCGGGCGGCAGGAACTCCCGCTCGCCAGTGTTGGGGAATTCGCCGATCACGGTGGCTTGGCCGTTGCGGGGATTGTACCACCAAGCCTTGACCTTCGGACCTTGGATCGCGTCCATCCGCACCTTGAAGGCGCGTCCGACCGGGGCATAGACCATCGCATAGGTTCCGTCGGTGTCGCGCGTCGCCACGAAGCGATATCGGCCCGCGCCGGGGACGCTGGTCGGCACCGCGTCGGCGACGATGACCGAGTCGTCCGGGACGCGCGTCAGGAAGGGACGCGATTCGAGGAGCCGACGGCCATGCCGCATCTGTTCGGCACCGGGCTGGTTGATCGCCTCGAACCAAGGCATCAGGGGGGCGTTGATCGGATTCCGGCCCGGCCGCCACATCTGCCAGACCGAGTGGTGGCCGTAGGTATGGCCGAAGGCTCCGGTAAAAAGATTCCAATAGAGCGCACGCCGGACGTCGGACGAGATGGAGTGCCCGGACTCCTTGGCCCGGAACACGACCGGGTGGTCCTCGTAAAGGGGCTCGACGTCGAGGATCGGCTTGAGCGGCGTGCGGTCGTAGTCGATCCGCGTGTTGTGGTAGCCTCCGTTGAACTCCACGATGTGCCCGTTCTGCCGCATGTTGAAATCGAGCCAGTCCTCGTCGTGGAAGTATTGGGCCGAACCCTGCCCTCCGCGCGGATGATAGGTGATGAGATGACCACCTCCGTCGCCCTGGCGGATTCCCCGGGCCATGGCTCGCATCATTTCCTTCTGCGTGTCGTCATCGATCACGCGATCGCCGCCAGTGATCCAGACAATCCCCTTGCCCCGGTAGCGCCGCCCCAGCCATTCGCCGTAGGTCGCGGAGTTCTCAACGGTGAAGAGCGGCTTCCCGTTTCGGATGTCGTCGCGCCAGTAGCGTCCCCAAGTTGGGAGGAAGCCGATGTAGAGGCCGAGCGAGTTGGCCTTGTCCACGATGTAGTCCACATGGTCCCAGTAGTCGTTGTCCGGGCCATCCACGACCGCGGGACGCGCGGGGTCCAGATCGGTCAGCGGCAGATGGCCGTAGGGATTCGGGTCGGAGTGCCCGTTGAGTTCAGCCAGCGCCACGGCTTGGATCACCGTGTATCCCTGCTTGGCCCGTGTCTCCAAGTAGCGGTCGGCCTCCTCGCGGTCGAGCCGATGGAACAGCTCCCAAGCGGTGTCGCCCAGCCAGAAGAACGGAGTCCCGTCCTCATGGATCAGAAAGCGCCGATTCTCCGAAACCTTGAGGCGGGGAAGTTCCGCGAACACACGACTCGCTCCGTCGGCGATCAAGTGAAAGGCTAGAAGGGCGACCGTGAAATGGCGAAGGGTCGGCAGGGGCGCGTGTCTTTTCATCGAGTTCTCCATTTGGGTTTCGCCTCGACCATCGGACGGGTTTGCGGCTCGCACAAGGGGCAAGCGGGGCGGAACGCCGAGCGCCCTCCGGAAATTGTCTTCGGTTATCCGCTTCGCGTATTCTCTGCCAACACCTGCGACACGCCTTGCCCACATTTCATGCGCAAGCCCTGCCCTCGTCCCTGCCGGATGCCGATCACTAACCGCCCCAACTCACTCCGAGATGCACCAGAGCGCCTCATAGGTGCGCAGGAAAATCTCTTTGCCGGACACGGCCAGCGAGGAATTGGTGTGCTCGCCCACATCGCATTGGGAGAGCGCTTGGAACCCGTCCAGCGTCGCTTTGAAAACCACCGTGTCGCCCGCCTGGCTGAGCGAATAGATCCGGTCGCCGGACAGGATGAAGGAACCCCACGATTTGCCCGCGCCCGGCAGGCGGTCCCGCCAGACCGTCTCCCCCGTCGCCATGCGGTCGCAATAAACCACGCCGCCGGCGTTCTGGTAGTAGTAGTATCCGTCCTTGGCCACGCCGGTCCCGATGCCTCCGTTGTGGCGGATCTGCTGCCACAGGCGGTGGGTCTCCGTCACGTCGCCGTTGCCGCCCGTCCTGACCCCGATGGAGTTGCCGTGGTAGCCGCCCATGGCCACCACGATGCCGTCGCTATGGACCGGCGAAGTGTAGACCAGCGGATTGAGACCGCCGCAAGTCCACAAGACAGCGCCAGTGGCGGGATCGAAGGCTTTCATCTCCATCGGGAAGCTCATCACCAGTTCCTCGCGGTCCTCCGCCGGGACGATGATGGGGGTGCTGAAGGAGCCGATCACCCCTTCGTCGCTTTTTTCGCGGAAACCGTCCGTCCGTTCCCCCGGCTCCCAGACCGGTTCCTGCCATTGCCACACCGTCTCGCCGGTACGCTTGTCGAGTCCGTAGAGCACCGCGTTCTTGGCGGGGCCGTGGTAGTGGATCACGAGATCGCCGTGGAGCACGGGGGAAGTGGAGTTTCCCCAGATGTGGTCGATGGCGCCGAAATCGCGATGCCAAAGCTGCTTGCCCTCGAAATCGTAGGCCGCCAGCCCCGCCGAACCGTAGGAGGCGATCACGAGGCTGCCGTCCGTGGCCGGGGAGGCGGAGCAATGGGGATTGTCCCGGTGGGTCCGCTCCTCCTTCTCGTAGCGGACCCCGTTTTTCCAGAGCAGCTTCCCGCTGGCCTTGTCGAAGCACATCAAGCCACGCCAATGCTCCGTCGTGACCGCCTGGGTCACGAAAACGCGATCTCCGTGGACCGCAGGGGTCGAATTACCCGCTTCCGGCAAAGCCACCCGCCAACGCACATTTTTGTCTTTTTTCCACTCGATGGGCAGCCCTGTCGTCTCCGCGACGATCCCGGAGCCGGAGGCATCGCCCCGCCAAGAGGGCCACGAGGCTTGCGCGGCAGCGGCGGCGACTAGGAACCCTACAAGGAGCAAAAGCGACAGGCGAGAAACGGGAACGGTCGACATGGCGTCAGGCAGGTTGGGAGGGCTGTGGAAACCAATACCACGAATGCCCCGGTCGCGCCGCGCGAGACGCCTCCAGCCCGCTCACGGGATCGCGCCAACTGCGGATCGAACGGAGCGGCCGGGAAAGGGAATCCCTGTCCGTCACTGAGGCTCCCTTGCGGGCGCATCGTGCCAAGTCGCCCCGCTGCAGGAGGGGCAGAATTCCCAATCCGCGTAAATGTTCGCGAGGTCCTCGCCCGCCCCCCCTTTCTTCAGGTGCTCCAAGGCCGCCGCGCCTTTCTCGCTCATCCGGCGGATCGCTTCGCGCATGGTGGCCTCGCGTTCCTCCGGCCAATCCATCTCCACGAAGCGGGCCTCGACCCAGCGGTGGATCAGGGCGCGGATCTGTTGCCTCCGTTCTTCCAGGTCGCCCGCGAGAGCCTTCCGCTCCTCCACCGCGAGCCCCGGTCCAAAGCCTTTGACCCTGTATGTCTTGCTGGTGAAGGCCGGAGCATCCCGATAGGCTTCGAGCGCTTCGTAGGCCGTGAGACAGATCGGGCAAGCGATGATGAAATGGTCTGTTATGTTCTCGCCCATCACGCTAGACACCGACTCTTCGGACAGGCCGTCGTTGTAGAGACCCTCGAGAACGGCGAAGAAGAGGAAGCGCTTCTCGTCGGAGAATTGCACCAACTGGATGTCTTGCGCAGGCGACGACAGGAGGAGGACGGCTGAAGACAGTACCAGAGCGGCTTTGATCGCGTTCATGCCTTCACGATATGCGGGGCCGGAGGCCACGCTCGTAAGGAAGTTGTAAAAACGCCACGGCCAACAGGGTCGTATCGAGGACCAAAGAGGGTCAAGCCGCCCGTCCCATCGTGGGCACCATCATCAAGCGATCTTTCCTTGATACGGCAACGGGATGATGGAACCACTGACGGGTGACCCGAACGGCCACTCTCCCCGAACCCTCATGAAACCCCGCCTTGCCGCGCTCGCCTGGCTGGCCCTGCTGCCCGCCGTCCCCGTCCTTGCCGACGGCCCGAAGGACAACCTCCCCGACAACGTCCGCCGCATCCCCCCGCCCGGCGTGGCCATTCCCGACGAGGTCCGTGCCGAACTCACCGCCCGCGCCGCCGCCCTGCGCGAGGCCATCGACGCCCGCGCGACGGAGTGGCGGCAAGCTATGGAAAAGGACAAAGCCGCCGCCCGCCGGATCGACTTCCTGCCCGATGTCGAGGTCTTCTGGAAGGCCGTCGATTGGGCGCTGCGCTACGACGAATTCCACGACGCCAAGCAGACCGCTTGGGCGGGCGAGCAGCTCGCAGAGGGCGAGGCGCGACTCGCCTCGCTCGCGAAGAACGAATTCCCTTGGCTCGCGCAGACCGGCCTCGTCGTGCGCGGCTACCGCTCCCGGATCGACGACTCCGTGCAGCCCTTCGGCCTAGTCGTGCCGTCGTCCTTCCGCCCGGACTCCCCGCACCGCTGGCGGCTGGACGTGTGGTTCCATGGACGCGGCGAAAAGCTGAGCGAACTCGACTTCATCCAAGGACGCCGGACCAAGCCCGGCGAGTTCACCCCGCAGGACGCCATCGTGCTGCATCCCTACGGCCGCTATTGCAACGGCCAGCGTTTCGCCGGCGAGACCGACTTCTTCGAGGCGCTCGACACGGTGCAGCGCGACTACCGCGTCGACGAGGACCGCATCGTGGTGCGCGGCTTCTCGCTCGGCGGAGCGGCCTGTTGGCACATCGCCGCCCACCACGCCTGGCGATGGCGCGCCGCCGCGCCGGGCGCGGGCTTTTCCGAGACGGAGGAGTTCCTCAATTTCTTCCAAGGCGAGACGCTCCAACCGAGCGGCTGGGAGCGGAAGCTGTGGAACCTCCACGACACCCCCGCCGTCGCCGCGAACTTCCACAACCTCCCCCTTGTGGCCTACTCCGGCGAGATCGACAAGCAGAAGCAGGCCGCCGACGCGATGGCCAAGGCGCTGGAAAAGGAAGGCATCGCGCTGACGCACCTCATCGGACCGCAGACGGCGCATTCCTACGAGTCCGGCGCCAAGGCGGAGCTCAACCGCCGGATCGACGCCTTGGTCGAGGGCCAACCCTTCCCGCGAACGGCGGAGACCCTGACGACTTGGACCCTCAAATACAACCGCTCGGCCTACCTGACGATCCAAGGGCTGCAAGAGCACTGGAAGGCGGCGAAGGCCACCCTCGCGACCGCCCCCTCGCCCGCTCTGACGGTCGAAAACATCGCCGCCATCGAGGTCCGTCTGCCGCGCCATCTCGTCGGCGGAGCCACGCCAGTCGGTCTGACCGTCCAAGAGGCCGGAGGCGAGGCCTCCACTCCCTTCCCCCTGACGCTGGGCTCGGACGGCTGGGCCTCGGTCCAACTCCACCGGGAGGGCGGCGTGTGGAAGACCGGACCGCTCCCGGAGGAGGGCCTTCGCAAAAAGCCCAGCCTCCAAGGTCCGATCGACGACGCCTTCATGGACCGCTTCCTTTTCGTGCGGCCCACCGGGCAGACGGCGAACGAAAAGGCTGGCGCTTGGGCGGTGGCGGAACTGGAACGCGCCATCGAACATTGGCGGCGGCACTATCGCGGCGACGTGCGCGTGAAGGACGACACGCAAGTCACCGAGGACGACTACAGGGATTCCCACCTCATCCTCTGGGGCGATCCGTCCTCGAACGTCCTCCTCGCCAAGATCGCGGACCAGCTCCCGATCCGATGGACCGCCGGGGAGATCAAAGCGGGGGAGGAATCCTTTCCCACCTCGCATCACGCGCTCGCCGCGATCCATCCGAATCCGCTGAACCCGGAGAAATACGTGGTCATCAACAGCAGCTTCACCTTCCGCGACTACGACTACCTCAACAACGCCCGCCAGACGCCGAAGCTGCCCGACTGGGCCATCTTCGACCTCGACACGCCGCCGAACAGCCGCTTCGCCGGGAAAATCGTGGCGGCCGGCTTCTTCGGCGAGGGCTGGGAGTGGAAGGGGCGGGAGGAGTGAGGGTTCCCCATCCCGCTCCCCTCCCCCACGATCCTTGATCCCCGGTCCGACGCGGGACGGGAGCCACCAGAAGCCGGAACCGCCCGACCGCCGACCGCATGGACGCCTTCCTTTGGACATTTCTCAGCCTCGCCTTCCTCCTCTGGCTGGGCGGCTGGAGCGTTTTCCTCCGCTTTCGCGAGGTCCCGGTGACCGACTCCTCCGCGCCGGAGCCGGGGGTGAAGCTCTCCGTCGTCATCCCCGCCCGCGACGAGGAGGACAATCTCGCGAGGCTGCTTCCTTCGTTGCGCGACCCTTCCTTTCCTCCGCACGAAATCCTCGTCGTCGACGACCATTCCAGCGACCGCACCGCCGCCGTCGCGCAAGAGCACGGAGCCACCGTGATCCCCGGCGCGGACCTGCCCGAGGGCTGGTATGGCAAGCCCTGGGCCTGCCAGCAGGGAGCCGACGCGGCCACGGGCGACTGGCTTCTCTTCCTCGACGCCGACCTCGTCGTCGAACCCGGCGGCTTGCGCCGTCTCGCCGCCCTCGCCGCCGGGGAACCAGGTGCCGTCCATTCCCTCTGCCCCTGGCACCGCATCGAACGGCCCGACGAGGAGCTCTCCGCCTTCTTCAACGCGATCATGATCCTCGGGATGAACGCCTTCACCCTCAAAGGCCCCGCCGCGAAGGAGGTCGGCCTCTTCGGCCAAGCCATGCTCCTGTCGCGCGAGAGCTACGCCGCCGTGGACGGGCATCGCCGGGTCAAGGCACAGGTGCTGGAGAACTTCCATCTCGCCCGCCATTTTCGCGAGGCCGGGATCCCCTGCCGCTGCTACCTCGGTCAGGGCGCGCTGACGATGCGGATGTTCCCCGGCGGCTTCCGTGACCTCGTCGCGGGCTGGAGCAAGGGCTTCGTCTCCGGAGCGGGCAACACCCCGCGAGGGGCCATGGTCGGCATCTCCTCCTGGCTCTCGGGACTGATCATGGCGGTGATCGCCTTGAGCTTCCTGCCCGTCGCCGATTCCGCTCAGCGCCTCGGCATCGGGCTGCTCTACCTGCTCGGCGTGGCGCAGTGCCTCCACGTCTTCCGCCTCGCGGGGAATTTCGGATGGCTCAACGCCCTGCTCTTCCCTGTGTCGCTGCTTTTCTATCAAGTCGTCTTCTTCCGCGCCTTGCGACGGAGGAAGGCAGGGGGCAAGGTGAACTGGAAAGGACGCGATGTGGTTTGACCTCCCCAATGTCTGGATCGTCGTCCTCAACGCCGTGGCCATCCCCGCGATCCATCTCGGCGTCTCGTGGTGGTTCACGAAGCTGGCGCGGTCCCGTTTCGATCCCGAATCATGGCTTTTCCGCGAGCGTTCCCGGGAGCATGGCGGCCGCCTCTACCGCCGCCTTTTCCGCATCCATGCGTGGAAGCACCTCATCCCCGACGCCGCCCCCTGGTTCGACGGTTTCGCCAAGGGGAGACTCGGCGGCAGGGATCCCGCCTACCTCCGCCTCTTCATCGCCGAGACCTGCCGCGGCGAGGCCGCCCACTACGCGCAAATCCCCGGACTGCTCCTGACCCTGCTCTGGAATCCCTGGCCCGTCGCGGCGGGCGTGATGATCGCCTACGCCCTGCTGTCGAACCTGCCCTGCCTGCTCTTGCAGCGCTTCACGCGGGCGAGGTTGCGGAGGCTGCTGACCGGAATGGAGGCAGCCTTCAACCCGCGAAGGGATTGAGGAGGTCGACGCCAGTCCCCTCGAAATCGTCGGTGTTGCGGGTCACCACGGTCAAGCGATGTTCCAACGCGGTGGCAGCGAGCAATCCGTCGATCACCGGCAGGCTGCGCACGGCCATAAGACACCCCCAGCGGTCGGCGACCGCCTCCCCGACCGGAAGGATGTCATTTTCGTAATCCGTTTCGAGCCGGGCCAACCACCGCTCGAAGACCGGGCATTGGTCGGGAGCCTTCCGGCGCAGGATCTCGATCCCCTTTCGGATCTCGCCAAGGGAAAGCACGCTGAGGTAATGACGCTCCCGAACCGTCTCCTTGGCCCATCGCCTCACCCTTGGATCGCCTCTCGCGCCCTTCCTCAACTCACTCAGAACGTTGGTGTCGAGCAGGTAGGCCATCAAAATCCGGTCTGCCGGGTCTCCAAATCACGACTCCTCGATAGATCAAGTTCGACTTCTGACGCGGCCTCCCCTTCAGAGGAGAGGAGGAATTCGATCAGGGAGACTTTCCCAGCCAATGGCCTCGACAACACGTCACGGAGAATGCGGCGATGCTCCTCCTCGGCCGAGACCCCGTGGGAGTGGGCGCGGCGTTTGAGTTTGTCCACCAGCGACTCTTCGAGGTCGCGCACCAGCAATTGAGCCATGGAACAATCTGCTATCGTTGCTATCGCCCGTCAAGCACCAAGGGGATGGCAAGAACTCGGACGTTGTTTGACGAAATTCGAGGAAAAAGGAAATGGAGCATAGCGGATTCGAACCGCTGACCTTCTCATTGCGAACGAGACGCTCTACCAACTGAGCTAATGCCCCTTTTTGGACCGGGGCGGGACCATAGACGGAAACCGCGCCCGTGGCAAGTTTCTCCTCAGCTCCCGAAGACCTTCGCGAAAAAGGCCTTCATCGCCTCCCACGACTTCGCGTCGGCCTCAGCTTGATAGGCGACCCCCTTCGAGGGATCGTCGCCCGCCTTCTTCTGGGTGAAGGAATGGACCGCGCCGGGATAGGCGACGAACTCGTATTTCACCTCCGCCGCCTTCATCTCGCCGTGGAAGGCCTCGACCTCCGCCGGGGGAACGTAGGGGTCGTCAGCCCCGTGCAGGACGAGCACTTCGCAGGTGATGTTCTTCGCATCGTCCGGCGTCGGGGTGCCGAGGCCGCCGTGGAAGCTCACGACGCCCGCGATAGCCGCCCCGGCGCGGGCGAGCTCGAGCACGCCAGTGCCGCCGAAGCAGTAGCCGATCGCCGCGATCTTTCCGGAATCGGTCTGCGGCAGGCCGCGCAGGACTTGCAACCCGGCCTCAAGGCGCTTGCGGAAAAGGGCGCGGTCCTCCTTGTATTTGCCCGCCTCCTTGCCCGATTCGGGCGGCTGGGGACGGATGCCCTTGCCGTAGATGTCGAGAACGAAGACGTTGTAGCCGAGGGCGACGAGCTGTTCGGCCCGCATCTTCTCGTAGTCCGAGAGCCCGGTCCACTGGTGGACGACGAGGATGGAGGGGCGTTTCCCCTCGACAGCGTCGTCGTAGGCGTGCCAGCCCTCGCAGAGGACTTCTCCGATGGGGTATTCGATGACCTTGCCCACAACGGCGGCGGAGAGGGTCGCGGGCAGGAGGGCGGCGGAGGCGAGGAGGGCAAAGAGGGTCGGTTTCATGACGAGAGAGGGTTGGGTGGCGAGTCTGATGAAAGTTAACATCCGGCCCTCCATTTGACCATGCGGAATTAATCATGCAGGCTGAACCACCCGACGGTCTGGCAAGTCACCGTGAAATTGAAGACCGCGTGGGCGACCATGCCGGGGAGCAGCGACCCGCTGCGCTGGTAGAGCCAAACGAAGACCAAGCCATAGAGGAAGACCGCGCCGAGCCCGGCGACCGAGTAGCCGTGCAGGACCGCGAAGACCGCCGAAGAGACGACCGCCGCGAAGAGCGAACCGAGCCTCGACCGGAGCGCCCCGAAGAGGAAGCCGCGGAAGAGGATCTCCTCGCAGACCGGGGCGAGGACCACGGCGGCGAAAAATCCGACGAGGATGCCGGGGCGGCGGTCGAGGAGGTCCGCCGTGATCGCGTCGCCGAGGCTGTCGGAACCGAGGCCGCTCCAGTGCAGCGGCAGACCGACCAGCACGAGCCCCCCGAAGCCCAGCATCCCGAACGCGAAACCGATGGCCGCGCTCCGCTTCGGGATTCCCTCTTTGCCCTTGCGCAGTTCCGGGAGGAAATGGGCAAGCCCATGTCGGAGGCCAGGGGTCAGGCGGCGCAACATCCAACCCGCTGGAAGGAGCATCGCGACGGTCCACATCGCGAAATTTCCCAAGTCGTAGGCCCCTGCGGCGTATAGAGGCCAAAAGAGAAGGACGGCGGCGAGGAGGGCGAGGGCTCCGGCAACAAACCACTCCTGGAAGAAGCGCCACATGCCCCAGCTCCGCTCCAGCCGATTGCGGCTTTTGGCCGGGGAAGGGAAACGGTCCCGATGGAGCAGGAACCAGAGGCAGCAACCGAGGGAGGCGAGACAGGCGGCCACGGCGATCAGATGCGCCGCCGCTCCGCGCCGGATGAGGCGTTGGCCTCGCTCCACGAGCCAGTCGAGGAGATACGCGTCCCCGCCGCGCGTCGCCAGGAGATACCAATCCGGCAGGAAGGTCTCGCCATCGTCGCTCTCGTATTTGGCGGCGAGCCGGGCGAGTTCGTCCTCGGAGAGGTCCGGACCGCCGGCGAGAAGCTGAGCGAGGAGGGTCGCGCCGGGGTCGGCGTCCTCCCCCTCCGTGGCGAGCGCCAAGGCCGCCTCCGCCCTCGTCGTGTCGCCGAGCTGGTGGAAAAGCAGCGCCCAGTGGCGTCCGGCCTCTTTCGGAAAGCGACCCCGCTCCGTCGCCCGGTCGAAGATTTCCCTCGCGTCCTTGAGAAGGCCGGGGTCGTCGATGCCCAAAAGCGGCGTCTTTGCGGCGGGTTCAAGGTCGCGGGCCATCCCGACGAGCACCGTCGCATCGGCGCAACGCGTGAAGGCGAAGGCATCGTTTTCGGAGCGCGTCTCCGTGAGCGCGTAGGGGAGGGCCAAGAGACCGAGCGTGGCAAGACCGAGAGCGACGGTGAGCACAGGGCGTTTGGGGAGTCGCTGCCAAGCTTGCATGAGACGCCACGGTCGAAGGAGGGAACGGGACGCCCGATCCGGCCGTCATCGAGGTCGGCTCACTCCGTGCCTTTTCGCCCCTCGAGTTGCGTCACCTCCAGCCCCTTCTCGCGGAGCAGCTCGACGACGCTGCCTTCGCCGACGAGATGGGCTGCACCGACGAGGAACATCACATCGCGATCCGTGGCGAGGGCCTTCTCGATCTCGGGAATCCAGTTGCGGTTGCGCTGCGTCAGCAGCACCTCGCGGAGCGGCCCCCACAAGCTCGCGTCCTTCTCGATCTCCGCCACGAGGGCCTTCTCGTCGCCCTTCCGCCACGCCGCCAGCAGCGCGTCGAAAATCTCTCCCGCCTGATCCCTTTCGTCGAGGGACCGATGGATCCACTCCTCGACGTCGGAGTCCTTCAGTCCGGTGAACAAGGATATCTGGTAGGCGAGGGTTTCCAAACCTCGGCTCGGTTTGCCGTCCCCGGTGCTCTTCGTGTAAAACACCATCTCCAGCCCGAGGTCCGGTCTGGCCCCCTGCCGCAGGGCTTCCATGGACGAGAACATCATGAAGACCATTCCGGGATTCACGGAGTCGAAGGTCCCCTCCGGCAGCCCCAACTCCTTCAAGTATGCCCGCAGACGCTCCATCGTCTCCGGCTTGAAACGGTCCTTGAGAGCCTCCCCTTCCGGCAGCGCCCCGAGACGGCGCATCTCCAGCGCCGTCTCCGGTCGCGTCATCTCCCCCATATCGACTTCGAAGACCAGCTCATCGACCTCGGCGTAGACCCGGTCGAAGACCTCGGGAATGGGCAGGTCCTTCTCGCGCAGGAGATGGACCGACCCGGCGAGGAAGACCGTCGAGTCCGCGTCGGAGATTTTCCAGACCGATGCCTTGTCCGCCTCCTCGGCGGAGAGGAAAGCTGAAAACGCGAAGGGCAAGGCGAGGACGGCGGCTGATTTCGACAGTTTCATGAGGAGGGTCGCGTGAGGGTGGGGGGAAGCAGGGGAACTCGGAGATGTCCAGATTGAACCCTATCCCGCCTCCCGATGCCAGCCTGAAAGCTTCGTTCCCCAATCTTTCCTCCCTCCCGCCTCCTCATCCCCTCAGCGGGAGTCCGGGAGGACGGGCAGCCCCCAGTGTTCCACGAGATGGTCGCGAAGGACATGATCGTAGGGCGATCGAAGGGAATGTCGCTTGCCGGAGCGGGTCACGAGAATCGGGAACGTGCCCGAGGTCCGGCGACCGCGGTAGGTTCCTGTTTCGAGGGTGGCGACATCCTCCCGAGACACGCTGACGGACCGCCAGAGGCCGTGGCGCAGATGCAAATGCTCCGGCGTGATCTCCGCGTGATGGCGGAGATGGGAGACAATCACGGCGAGGCCCGCCCAAAAGACGAAGGCGCAAAGGACGCGATGGAGGGGGTTCGGCGGATCTTTCCGGGAACAGACCCAGCTTGCGGCGGCGGCCAGAACGAAGAGGCCGGGCCAGAGGTATGAAATACGATCCAATACGATGGAAAGCCGCCCCTCCCCGGCGCTCGTTGTGAAATGGCTCCCGGCCGGTCCGGCGACGATCCCCGCGACGAGGAAGGCGACCACCCAAGGCAGGACGCCCCGCCCCGTCCAAAAGCGGAACCAGGAGACGACCACGGGCCTCACTTGCTCCGCGACGAAGGGGAAGCGCCACCACCCCTTGGCCTTGGCATGGAACAGGCCGTAAGCGACGGCGAGGATCACGAAAGGGCTGTCGTCGTCGTCGAACCGACCTGCGGACATCCGGATGGCGAAGAGCAGGGGGAGCAGGGTGAAGGCGACGCCGAGGAGGGACCAGCCGACCAACGACCCCCAACGGTCTGGAATTCGTCGAAGCAGCCAGAGCGAATACCAAGCGACTAGGAATCCGCCGACAAGGCCGATCAGCGCGCCCCAGACAGCCCCTTCCCAACCCTCCATGGCGCGTCCGAACAGCGAACCCAGCAGGGTGCCGGTCGCGATGACGAAGCGGAGCCACGCCTTGCGCCGCAACCCGGAGGCGAACCAAACGGCGGGGAGCAGCAGGAGGAGAAGCCACGGAAAGGCGAGCCAGAACTCCAAGCAGAGAAACAGTGGCGTCAGCCAAGCCAAGCAGAACAGGAAGGCCAGCACGCGACGACCGGGACCCTCCGGCTCCGGCGGTGGCGTTTGGCGGGGCGGCTCCTGTTCCTCGGGTTTCATAGGGTCTCGCCAAGGAATTGCCCGAGGCTTTGCGCCTTCCACGCCTGCCGATGCCTCCGCGTCATGCCCCCTCCCGCAGAACCCTCTCGCCGAGATACCGTCGCACCGCCGCCGCCAAGCCCGCGCCGAAATCCCGGCACGACGTGACGTTTACCTCGGCCCCTCCTGCATTGGCGTAGGGAATCTCCCAAGTGGTGGAAAGCTCGTTGCCCGCCTGCCGGGACATCCAGCTCGCGGCGGTTTTGGCAAGACCGGCGGCGGCGACATTCCAAGAGACTCCGAATGGCAGATCGTCCGACGGGGAATAGAGCAACGCACCGCGCCTCTCGGCTTCGACGAGGCGGGCGAACACCTGCTGTCTTTCCCAGTGCTTCGGATCCACGCTCCCCACCTGATAGACGACCTCGTTGATCCCCCCTCGGATATAGGGGCAATGCATGTCCATGAACACCCACGGACGGCTTCCGCTCCAGATGGGCGCCAGCCGACGGATCTCCCCGACTTCCGGGTAGAGGGGATCCTCCCCTTCCCCGTAGTCGCGGTTGTGGTCGTAGGGGGTGCGGTTCTTGCCTTGGTCCCCGTCCTCCACTCCGTCGAAGTCCGTCAGCGGCACCACATGGATCCTCGCATGCTCGCGAAGCCACTGTCCCGTCGCGTCGTCCGCCAAGACCGCGTCGATCAGGCCCTCGACCACGAAACTGGCCATCGTTTCACAGGCGTGCTGGCGGGCGGTGACGAGCAGGGAGCAGGAGAAACCGTCGTCGAGCCGCCCCAGCTTGAGCAGGGGTATCTCCCTCCCCTTCCGGCTGCGGCACAGGACCTGGCGTTCGAGATTCCCCTTTCCCTCGCGACCGCGCAGGAACTCGTCCAAGTCGGCAACCGTGTAGGGGAAAGTCATCGCAAAACGCGTTTCGGCCACCATGCCGTCGAAGGCGTGCTCGAACGAGGCCGAGGCGGGAAACGCCTCCCCCTGCCAACGCCATGTGCGCCCGCCATCGACGCTGATCGCGGGTCCCCTCGCCCCGATCAAACGCTCGTTCGGGAACTCGAAGCGCAGAGTCCGCCCTCCAGCGCCCCGCACGCGGAAATTCCAGTAGAACCAATTTCCCTTCGTGTCTCGGAGGTCCGGGGCGACTTCGATCCCATCCTTCCGGATTCCCCCAAGCCTCACGTTGCCACCGGGGAAATCGGCGTCGACACGCAAGGCGTCTGGCGGAGACGCAGCCTCGTCCGATCCAAATCCCGCTCCCGGAAGACCACACGCGGCGGAGCTTCCCAATGAGCGGACGATAAACTGCCTTCGATCCATGTGACCGGGAGGATTCCTATCGCCTCCTCGGGCCATGGTGTCAACTCCGCCGCTGGCGGGTTGAGAGTTGATATATACTGGAAACTTCCATGCGACGCTTCAACTCCAAGGTTGGAGGACGCCTCCTAATCCACCCCGTCTCCGAGACGCGCTTCGATATCCTTGACCCGCTTCAGCAGGCTGCCGAGCTGCTTGACGCGCATCGCGTCGCGGCGGTCCTCCTTCAGCGTCCGCGCGGGATAGCCGAAGTAGGTGCCTCCCGGCTCTTCGATCGAGGAAATGACTCCGCTGCGCCCTCCAAAGGTGATGCGGTCGGCGATAACGAGATGCCCCGCCACCCCACATTGGGCCGCGAGCACGACGTAGTCCCCGATGCGGGTGCTGCCGGAGATGCCGGTCTGTGCGACGATGATGCAGTGCTTCCCGATCAGGCAGTTGTGACCGATCTGGACTTGGTTGTCGATCTTGGTGCCCCCGCCGATCACGGTCTCGCCGAAGCGGGCCCGGTCCACCGTGGTCGAGGCCCCGATCTCGACATCGTCGCCGATGCGTACGATGCCGAGCTGCTCGATCTTGCGATGGCGACCGTCGACGAATTCGAAGCCGAATCCATCCGCCCCGATCACGACGCCCGGATGGAGGATGACGCGGTTCCCGACCACACAGCCTTGGCAGATCGTCGCATTCGGGGCGATGACGCAGTCCGCCCCGATCTCCGCCCCTTCCCCGATCACCGCGCCGACGCCGATACGGGTTCCTTTCCCGACCTTGGCCCCCCGCAACACCGAAGCGTTTGGCCCCACCGAGACGAGGGCAGGGTCGAGCACGGCCTCGGGATGGACGAAGGCGGCGGGGGAAACACCCGGCTCGAAGGGCGGCGGCAGGGTGCCGTAGGCCCGGACGATCCGGTCGAAGGCAATGACCGGATTGGTGACGCGGACGAGGGCCGCAGCGTGCGGAGCCTCGTGGTCGCCATCTGGCACGAGGACGAGCCCGGCGCGGGTACGGGCGAGCTGCTCGCGATATTTCGGATTGCCGTAGAAGCTGACGCAAGAGGCGTCGGCTTGGTCGAGGGCGGCGAAGTTGTTCAACTCGCGGTCGGCGGCGCCCCGCAACAGCACACCGTCGACCATCGACGCGACCTCTCCGACCGTGGTTTTCATCGAAGCAGGACCGACATCCCCCGGTCAGGCGGGGTGCGCCTTGGGGCAGGGCCTCAGTTCGTCCCGGAAGTCTCAGTGGCCGGTTTCGCCGAGGTCGTCGCACCGGCGGGAGCGTCCGCATTGAGAGTGGCCACCACCTCCTCGGTGAGATCCTTCACGTTGGGAGAGGTGTAGAGGATCGCCTTGTTCGCCTTGGGCAGGAAGGATTTGTCGAAGACGAGATCGAGACCCTGCGCCTGCACGAGGGCGTCGACGGTCTTCTTGATCTCGCCGACGAGGGTCTCCTCCATCTCTTGACGGGCGGTCATCACCTCAGTCGAGGCCTTCCGCTGGGCGTCGCTGATCTCCTTGCCCTTGGCGGCGCGTTCTTGCAACAGCACTTGAAGTTTCTCAAGAGCCTCCTTGCGTTTGGGTTCGGCCAACAGAGTATCCTTGTAGACGGCATCCAGCTCGGCCGCTTGGTTGGTCATCTGCTGGTAAGCCGCGGAACGCTCGTCGAGGTTCTTGCGCTTCTCATCGGCGAGATCGTTGATCTGCTTCACTTGGATCTCGGTCTTGTAGTATTTGTTCAGCGCCTCCTGCATATCGACGACGGCGATCTTCAACTCCTGCGCGTTGACGGCGAAGGGCAGGAGGATGGCGAGCAGGCAGGGCAGATGGCGTTTCATGGGGTTGGTTTCGGAAAGGTTGAATCGACCGGGACGATGCGTGGAAATACGTCGTTCGCCTCGGCGGCACTTGATCAAACGAAGCGGAGCCGGGGAATCTTAGAAAAAGTCCCCGAAGCCCCCAACTGGATCAGAACGTCGCCCCCATCGTGAACTGGAAGCGACCACCGCCGTCGTTGAAGGCGTCCGCTTGAACGGGGAAGGCGTAGTCGAGACGGACCGGTGCGCTGCCTAGCACGAAGAGGCGAAGGCCGATACCCCAGTCGGAATTGATCCCGCCACCAACAGAACCAGCGGGGCCGTCGCTGACTTCGCCGACATCGTAGAAGAGGGCTGCCCGGATCTTCTCGACGATGGGTACAGTGACCTCGGCCGTGCCATACCACGAGGTCCTGCCACCGAGGGTCTCGTTGCTCCCCGGATCGCGCGGACCCACGTCACGGTAGTCGAAGCCTCGCAGGTTGTTGGCTCCGCCGAGGTGGTGGCGGGTGAAGATGTGATTGCCGTCGGTGGAGTGGTTGAACTCGCCGCTGAAGCTGAGGATGATGTCGCGGGGCAGGGTGAAGTACTGCGCCCCGCTGATCGACACGATGGTGTCGTCGACATCGCCGCCGAGTCCGACGAATTCGAAGCCGGCGGAGACCTTGTGTCCTTCGCGCGGCAGGAAGACGTTGTCGCGCGTGTCATGCACGATCCTGGCCTCGAACGAACTCTTGATGAACTCGCCTTCCTCGGCCAAGAAGAGGGCAGTGGCGGTCGGTGCGGCGTCGATCTCGATCTGCTCGACGCGGAAATCGCCCACGACGTAAGTGTGCTCGCCAACGGACTTGCGCAGGGAGATCAGCCCCCCGACATTGGTCTGGTCATACTGGGTGCTCAGGAACTGGAGGTCGCGGTAGTAGGCCTCGGTGGTGAGGGCGAGGCGCTGACCGAGGAACCAAGGCTCGGTGATGGAGATGCTGGCGTCCGTGCGCTCGGAACCGGCCCGGACGTTGAGGCGGAAGCGCTGGCCTCCACCAGTGAGATGCGGCCAATCGAAAAGATCGAAGTTGGACTGGGTCAGCTCGAAGAAGCCGGTGAGGCTGTCGATGGAGCTGAAGCCCGCCCCGAAGTTGATGGAGCCGGTGGGCTTCTCAACCACGCGGATGAGGAGATCCTTCTCGTCGATGTAGCTGGTGTCCACCGGCATCACCTCGACGCTGGAGAAGTAGTTCATATTCTCAAGACGGCGGCGGGTCACGTCGGTCTTGGCCGTGTTGTAGGGCTCACCCGGCTCCAGCGGGAGCTCGCGGCGGATGACGTGGTCCTTGGTCTTGTCGTTCCCCTCGATGTGGACTTGGCCGACCTTGTAGGCACGGCCTTCGGTGACGTCGAGGACGACGCGCACGGCACCACCGCCGGCATCGTCGAGGCGGGGGACGACCCGGGCCTCGGCGTAGCCGCGCCTCCCATACTGGTCGGTGATGAGCTTGATGTCGTCCTTGAGCTTGTTACCCGCGAAAGCGCTTCCGGCCTCGGTCTTGAGGTAAGGGAGGACATCCTCCTGCATGTTCAGCGTGGTGACGCCTCTCACCGCGATGCTGTCGACGACGTAGGTCTGGCCCTCATCGACGGTGAAGACCACGTCGACGTGCTTCGCATCGACGCGGACGCGGGACACGTTGACGACGCGGGCGTTGAGGTAGCCGTGGTCACGGTAGTGGTCCTCGATGGAGATCACGTCCTGGGCGAGGGTCTCGGGATCGGTGGCCCCGGACTTGCCGAAGATTGTCTTGATGCCCTTCTCCTTCTGCGACATCTTCTCCTTGAGCTGACTGGCGGTGAAGGAGGTGTTGCCGACGAACTCGACGTTGCGCAGAACGCCTTGAGTGCCCTCGTCGATAGTGAAGACGACCTTCGAGTAGCCCTCTGCACTGGGGGCACCGATGCGGTAGCTTACGGTCGCCTCCGAGAAGCCTTTCTTGCGGTAGATCTCTTGAATGTCTTGGCGGGCGGTGCGCAGGGCGGCCTCGTCGATGGGCTTATTGAGCTTCAACTCGACTTTCTTGGCCAGCTTGGAGGTTTCGACGAGGGTGTTACCGACGAACTCGGCCCCGCCGTAGACGGCGCGGGTCTGGGCGACGACGATGAGGGCGACTCCGCCGCCCGTCTCCTCGGCGAGGATGCGGACGTTCTCGACATCGCCGCTGGCGTAGAGGCTTTTCACGTCCTCATCGATCTGGGCGACGGAGAGCCTGTCCCCGACCCGGGTGGAAATGTGGGAGAGGAGGCGCTCGGGGGAGACGGTCTGGCTGCCGACGTAACGCACATCGATGGATTTCACCGTCGCACCCTCACGGGCGACGAGGTCAGCCAAACCCGCGAAAGCGAGGAAGGCTCCGCACAGGAGCGCGGCGAGGGACGGTAGGGGCGTTCGGACTCGGGCGGTTCTCGGGAAATTCATCTGGGGGGGGGAAATCTGTTCCGTGCGGCGGTGGGCGGTGTTCGTGCGAATCCCGCGAAGGCGCGGAACAAACCAAACTAAGTAGAACTGCCAAGCTCTACGTCAAGTCGGAATTTGCCTCCGGCTCCCTACGGGAGAGGCGGGATTCGTGCCAACTAAACGACCGATTCCCGCGTTCCGCAATCGATTATCGCAAATCGGAGAGGTCGCAAGCGAATCCTATCGACTTTTATAATTTTTATGTTATCTTTATTTTCTGGAAATATTGATCATTTAATATTTTAAGATAAACCCTTGTTCCAACCGTGCCTTCCTCCTCCAGCGACCCGGCGGCCCAGCCCGCGCGGGAGTTCGAACAAAGCCTGCGTCCGCCGGATTTCGAGGAGTTCTGTGGCCAGGCGAAGGTGAAGGAGCGTCTCATGCTGATGGTCGAGGCGGCGAAGGGGCGGCAGGACGCGCTCGACCACGTCCTCCTCTGCGGCCCGCCGGGCTTGGGCAAGACAACCCTCGCCCACATCCTCGCGCGGGCGTTCGGGACGGAGATCCACCTCACCAGCGGCCCCCAGATCGAGAAGGCGGGCGACTTGGCGGGCATCCTCACGAACCTCCAGCACGGCGACTTCCTCTTCATCGACGAGATCCACCGTCTTCACCCCGCCATCGAAGAGTATCTCTACCCGGCGATGGAGGACTTCAAACTCGACATCATCATCGACCAGGGACCTAGCGCCCGCTCCATCTCCCTCTCCCTGCCGAAGTTCACCCTCGTCGGGGCCACGACCAAGGCCGGGATGCTCACGCGCCCGCTGCTCTCGCGCTTCGGGATCACGAACCGGCTCGACTACTACTCGCCGGAGGAGCTCGTCGTCATCATCCGCCGCTCCGCCTCCCTCCTCGGCGTGCCCATCGAGGAGGCCGGGGCGCTTGAGATCGGTGCGCGCAGCCGCGGCACCCCGCGTATCGCCAACGGCCTCCTCCGCTGGGTGCGCGACTACGCCCAAGTCCGGGCGGACAACGCCATCACCCGCGACGTCGCCCGCGCCGCCCTCGCCATGCTCGACATCGACGAGGACGGTCTCGACGAAATGGACAAGCGCATCCTCGAAGCCGTGGTCCACAAATACCACGGCGGCCCCGTCGGCATCAATTCCATCGCCGTGGCCGTGGGCGAGGACGAGGCCACCATCAACGAGGTTTACGAACCCTACCTGATCCTGAAAGGCTATCTCAAGCGCACCCCGCGCGGCCGCAGCGCCCTGCCCCTCGCGTGGCGCAAGCTCGGCCTCGTCCCGCCCGCCTCGGCCGGGGGCGACCAGCCCACGCTTTTCTGAACCGGGCCCGTCCCATCCTCCACTCGAGCCGCCATGAGCGAGTTCATCATCCAAATCGAAAATCTGCTGAGAGCCATCGGCGATCCGGAGTATCGCTACCTACTGCTGGAGCCCATCATCTCCTACGGCCTCCTCGCCGGGGTCGGGATGCTCGTGGCTGGGTTCTGCGCCAAGGCCCCGAGGCTCCAGATTTCCGCCCTCGTCGTGATCGGTGTCGCCGCGATGGCCCATTTCCCCTACAAGGAGGCGCGCCTCGCCGCCGAACCGCGCATGGAGCAGGTCTACAAAATCAGCTCGCCCGCACGGGTGAAGGGGTTTTCCGAAAACACCGAGGCTTGGATCGCCGCCGCCTGGCAGTTCCGCCTGCTCGTCCTCTGCGCCTTCGCCACCCTGATGATCGGCATCCACCGGAACCGCATCGGCTTCTGGCTCTCCATCGCCACGATCCTGCTCGGACTCCTCGCCATGAAGAGCTCGATGTGGCTGAACTACCAGGACGCCCTCGCCTACCACCCCAATCTGAGACAGCACGACGCCCCCATCGACCGGAAAGGCCGGACGGACCGGAAGACCACCGTCCCCTCCCCCCCGCCCGCCGAGGGAACGCAGAGGACGCGCCTCCCCGCCGCCCCCGTGGCGCGGCCCGCAGCCCCGGCGGGACCCTACCGGGCGGAGCCCGTGCCCGCGCCGCCCTCCGGCAGCGAACACATCGAAGCGCCAATGGTGCCGCCGCTTCAAAAAGCCCGGAAAGTCCAGCCGCTGTCGCGCCCCTGACCCCTCCCTCGCGGACAGACCGCGACTTTCCCGCAGAGAGGATTTGAAAAGCCGGCGATCCCGGCCAGATTCGGGGCGTGTTCTCCCTCGCCAGACTTTTCGGAAAATCCGACCCCTTCTTCGAGCTTCTCTCCGAAAGCGCGAAGTCGGCGCATCAGAGCATCGAGGCTCTCGCCCGGCTCCTCGTCGAAGCCGACGGCAGCGTCCCCCTCGCCGACCTCGCGGTGGCCCGGCGTCACGAGAAGAAGATCGCCGGGATCATCAGCGAGGAACTCGTTCGCGTCTTCGTGACGGCGCTGGAGCGCGAGGACATCGAAACCCTCTCCCACGCCCTCTACCGCATCCCGAAGACCGTCGAGAAATTCGGCGAGCGCTACGAGATCATGCATCATCTCGTGAAGCCGGGCGACTTCACCTCGCAGATGGCCATCGCCCAGGAAGCCGCCTCCGTGGTGGTGCGCATGGTCGACATGCTCCCGAAAAGCCCGAAGCTGGAGGCGATCAAAGCTGAGAACGACCGGATGCAGGAGCTGGAGGGTCGCGCTGACCAGCTCGTCGTCGGTTACCTGAAGGAGATCTACTCCGGCTCAATGGACCCCTTCCGCGCCATGGCCCTGCGCGACCTCTACGACCTGCTTGAGAAGGTCATCGACCGCTGCCGCGACGCCTGCGCCACGGTTTCCCACATCGTCCTCAAGAATTCGTGAGGCAGGCCCGCCATGACTCTCGGGATCATCTTCCTCGTCGTCTTCATCGCGCTGGCCTTTGAGTACATCAACGGATTCCACGACACCGCGAACTCCATCGCCACCGTCGTCGGAACCAAGGTGCTGACTCCCCGGCAAGCCATCCTCCTCGCCACCGTCACCAACCTGATTGGGGCCCTCTCCGGGCACGCCGTGGCCAAGACAGTCTCCTCCGGGCTGGTCGACGCCCAGTTCGTCTCCCCCCTCGTCATCGTCTGCGCCCTCCTCGGCGGAATCGTCTGGAACCTGATCACCTGGTGGTTCGGTCTGCCCTCCAGCTCGACCCACGCCCTCGTCGGCGGCATCTGCGGAGCCGTCGTCGCCGCGGCCGGCAACAATTTCAGCGCGATCCAATGGTCCGTCGAAAAGGTCAAGGACGGCAAGGTCGTGCTGGAGGGCGTGCTGCACAAAGTGGTCATCCCCATGGTCGCCTCGCCCCTCGTCGGATTTACCGGGGGCTTCCTCGTCATGGGACTCTTCTATTTCCTCCTGCGCTCGGCCCGCCCCCGCTTCGTGAACCGCTTCTTCGGAAAGGCGCAAATCGCCAGCGCCGGCTTCATGGGATTCGCCCACGGCCTCGCCGACGCGCAGAAGACCATGGGAGTGATCACCCTCGCCCTCGTCAGCGCGACGGCGGCGGGCACCTTCGCCGAGACCCCCGGATGGCTCGGCTTCCTCAAAATGGGCAAGTCGCCGGAGTCCGAACAGGGCCTGCGCCTCCTCCTCGACCCCGCCGCGAAACCCGAAGCGTTGCGCGACGCCGCCCTCACTCTCGAAGCGGAAGGCGCGAAGCTCCCGCGCGGCGAGTTTCGCGAGGCCTTCCTCACGCTCTCGGCCAAGGCCTTCGCCGCCCTCGGAGACGACGAAGCCGCCTCGCGCACCGGGGCGCTCGCCTCCGCCACGCACGAGGAGGCCCTCGCAGCAGAGGAGGCCCGCCTCCTTCCGAAGCTCCCGCTCCTCGGGCCGATGGTCGCCGGGAAGCACACCCATTGGGACACCGTCCTCGACCGGGCCATGGACGCCGCCCGACAGGGCGGCACCGCCCCCCTCCCCGCCGCCGCCGCGCAGGTGCGGGACCTCTCCCCCGACGTGCCCGTGTGGATCAAGATCATCTGCTCCCTCACCATGGCCGCCGGGACCATGGCCGGGGGCTGGCGCATCATCAAGACCCTCGGGCACAAGATGGTGAAGCTGCAACCCGTCCACGGCTTCGCCGCCGAGACCACCGCCGCCACCCTGCTGGCCGCGACCGGAGCGCTCGGGATGACCGTCTCCACGACCCACAGCGTCACCACCGCGATCATGGGCGTCGGCTGCGCGAAACGCTTCAACGCGCTGAAGCTACGCCTCGTCGAGCGCATCCTCTGGGCTTGGGTCCTGACCCTGCCCGCCGCCGGGCTGGCGGGTTACTTCTTCGTGGAGATCTTCCGGCTTTTCGGATGGATCGACTGACTGGCGCTCGCTTCTTCGAAGGACCGCTGATTGGCGCTGATCTACGCTGATTTTCCCAAACCAAAAGATCAGCGAAGATCAGCGGTCGCCGGAGGCCCATATCATAGGGCTTGCGGGTCGAGCCGGAGCGGAATTGAGCGGCCCGGCGGGTTACCGTCCTCTCACCAAGGCACGCCCGGCACCGTCTCCTTGAGGATCGCGCGGATCCTCGCCTTCTCGTCGGGAGGCAGATGCGCGTAGTCCCGGTCCGCCGGGCTCGCCGCGAGGGCGCGGTCCATGCGCTGGTAGAGGCGACGGCGGAAACCCTCGGGCAGCGCCTGGAAGAGCGGGGTGTGGATCATGTAGCTGCAGCGGTTGCGGAAAAGGTGCGTCTTCAGGTCGAAGTCACGCAGCGACTCCCCGCTCGCGGCGGCGCGACGGTCCGCGAGGAAAGCCTCTTTCAAAGCGGGATCACCCACCATGCCGCCCTTCGGCAAGGGGGCCTCGTCGGCGAAGAGGAGGTAGCGGACCAGTTCCTCGACTTGGCGCTCCATGTCGGCGCGATCCGTTTCGAGGAGCTTGCCCTTCCCCCGCGCGAGGGCGGTGCGGAGGCGGTAGTGGCTCTCGACGACGCGGTTCACGAAGCCCGCCTGATGCTCGTGGAGGAGGTGGGCGAGGAGGTCGCTCGTGGCCACGGGAAAGATCGACCAGTCGAAGCGCTCGCCCGGCGGCAGCGGCGTCGTGACGATGCCCTGCGGGGTGAAGCGGCCCGTGAGATTGCCCCAGTGCGGGCCGATCTCCTCCGCCCCGGTCACATGCCAGCCGCCGAAACGGTCCGAAAGCGGGATCTCATGACCCGAGAGGCCGCGTCGGTAGGATTCGAGGCTGCCGCCAGTCGGGCCGGGGATGACCGACTTGATGACGATGCCCGGCACCTCCCGCGTGTCCTCGTCGGAGTGGCAGTTCATGCAGCGTCGCGAGCGCTCCGCGACCGGGCGCGTCCCGGCCTTCGGAATGTCGAAGATGTAGAAGATCGCGCCCAGTTCCGGGTCGATGGAGACGATCTCGATCTTCCCGCCGGGCACATAGCCGAGGTAGATGTCGTCGTTGAAATAGAGCGCCCGGGGGCTTCTCGGCGAGATCAAGCTGAGCTGGAGGCTTGTCGTCGAGTAGACCAGCATCTGCGTTTCGACGGGGATCTTCAGCGCCTTGAGCAGGCTCACGAGATAGCCCTGCTCCGACGACTCGTCGAGGTTGAGCCGCCCTTGCTCAAGATCGTCCTTGATCCGAGTGAAGGGATCCTTCGGCGTGCGATTCCAGTAGTCGTGCTCCGGCGCGGCGAGGTCGGCGAAGGCGAGCGGGTTCGCCGCCTCGTTCCCCGAGACCGGGGAAAGGCCAAGGACGAAGGCCAAGGAAACGAGGCGGGAGGACGACATGGCGGGAACTCTACGACGCGCGACCGGGGCCACGCAAGCCCGGCCCTGCGCCATGGGCCGCCAGTCGTCTCCCGGCCCCGAAAGGCGGAAGGCGATACCGCGCCGAATCATGCGATACGACCGAGCAGCCGCCGCACGCGGAAGCGAATCATCCCTCCGGGGGCGGGCCATTCGAATTCGTCTCCCGTCCGGTAGCCGATCATCGCCGCGCCGAGCGGGGCGAGGACGGAGATGCGCCCCTCGTCGATATCGGCCATCTCGGGATAGACCAAGGTGTAGGTGGAGAGGCCGCCGCCGAGGTTTTCCAGTTCGACGGTCGAGTTCATGGTGATGACGTTGTCGGGCAACTGGTTTTCGGGCACGACCGTGGCCCGGTCGAGCTCGGCTTGAAGGCGTTTCAGGTTTTCGCCGTCCGGGCCTCGTTGCGAAGCGCTGACGCGGATGAGTTCGCGGAGTTTCCGGAGGTCGTTTTCAGTGAGGTGAATAGGCAAAGTCATGATATTTCTGGGGGGATTGGAACATAGAAAGAGAGGCGGGCGGGACAGCCGCAACCGCCATGACGAACCCGGGAAGACGTTCCCAGGCACTCAAGAAGCCGGGAAAAGGGGAGCCGGGATCGGAGGAAAATTCCCGGCTCCCTTAAGAGCAGGCGGCGGCCAGACGATTGACGAGAGTACCGAAACGCAACCCTCCACGGGATCCGAGTCCGGTTTGCGAGCAATCCACGCTTCTGTTCAAGCCATTGGCCATTGCCAGAAGCTACCCCGAATCTTCGTCACAGGCAAGCCGCTGCGCCTTGTCGTCACACCAGACCAAGCGGGCGCAAAATCCATTCGGTGACGCCCCGCTTCAACCCCTCAAATCTCCGCCCGCGTCACCGCGATGTCCCCGCGAAAACAGACGTCCACGTCGCTGCCCGGCACCCGCGGGCGCTCGTGGTAGTCGCCCGCGTAGCGGAGCCGACCCGGCTCGTCCTCCTCGTAGCGGACGTGGAGGGAATGCCGCTCCTGTTCGCAACGGACGAGGCGGGGCTCGGAATCGCCGGGGGCGGGATGGGGCAGGTTCACGTTCCAGAACCGACCCGACCCCGGCGGCTCGGCGACGAGTTCCTCCAGCGCGCGCCGGGCGCGGGAGGCGGCTTTTTCCCAATCCACTTCGAGCCCGCGCCGCAGGTAATGGGAGACCGCGACCCCGGGGATCCCCGCGAAAGCCGCCTCCCTCACGACCGCGACCGTGCCGGAGATGGCGAAGTCGTGCCGCCCCAGATTGCCACCGTGGTTGATGCCCGAAAGCACCCAGTCGGGAGGCGAGGGCATCAGATGGGCGAGGGCGACGCGCACGCAGTCGGCCGGGGTCCCGTCGATGGCGAAGGTCCGCTCCCCTCGCCTTTCGTAGCGGATCGGCGTGTCGGTGGTGACGCGGTGCCCCACCTGCGAACGCTGCGTCGCCGGGGCCACGATCCAGACCTCGTCGAACAGCCCGCCCGCCACGGAGCGGAGCGCGGCGAGCCCGGCGGCGTCGATGCCGTCGTCGTTGCTGAGCAGGACGGTCCTCATGGGCGCTATGGGAAAATGCGGGATTGCTTCATCCGTCGCGCAGGTCTATCCATGCGCCGTGGCCGAGACGCAAGAGATCCTTTTCTACGACCGTTACGAGGGGCGGCTCCGCTCCGAGGCGATCTATGGGGAAAAGGCGCTGCGCTGGGCCTACGGGACCGCCTTGGGCCGCCTCTGCCTGGAGGGTGCGATCAAGCGCCGCTGGTTCTCCCGCCTCTACGGCCTCTGGGCCGACAGCCGCGCCTCGGCCAAGGAGATCGCCCCCTTCATCGCCCGTTTCGGGATCGATCCTGGCGAGTTTCTCGACCCGCCCGAATCCCTCCGCAGCTTCAACGAGTTCTTCTCCCGCCGTCTTCGCCCCGGTGCCAGGCCCCTTGCGCCGGGGGAGGACAGCGTGCTTTTTCCCGCCGACGGGCGGCACCTTCTCGTCCCGGACCTTTCCGCCGAGTCGACGATCTACGCGAAGGGCCGACGATTCGACCTCGCCCAGCTCCTCGGCGACGCGACTCTTGCGGAGCGTTTCGCAGGCGGCAGCGCGGTCCTCTCGCGGCTCTGCCCGACGGACTACCACCGTTTCCATTTCCCCCTCGACGGGGAATGCGGCGCGCCCCGTCTGATCAATGGCCATCTCTATTCCGTCAATCCCATCGCCCTCGCCCGTTCCCTGCGCCATCTCCTCGAAAACAAGCGGAGGGCCACCGAGGTGCGGCAGCCCCGCATCGGGAGCTATCTCTTTCTGGAGATCGGGGCGACGAACGTGGGCAGCATCATCGACACCACCACTCCCGGAAAAACAGTCGCGAAAGGAGAGGAGAAAGGGTTCTTCCGCTTCGGCGGGTCGATGGTGATGAGCCTCTTTCCCGCCGGGGCCTTCGTGCCCGATCCCGACCTCGCCGGGCAGTCCGCCTCGGGCATCGAGCTTTATGCCCGCATGGGGGACCGCATGGGTGTCGTGGGCCACGGGTCACGGGTCATGGGTCACGAGTCGCGGGCATAAAAAAACGGCTGCCCTTTGCGGAGCAGCCGTTTTTGAAAGGCGTTGGGATCGGGGCGCGGGCCGTGGCCCGGCATCCCTCATCCATGGCCGTTCACTTGCAATGCGAAACGCAAGCCTTTTTGGGGCAGCACTTGTGCTTGCAGGCGCCGAGGGAAAGGGTGCCGACGGCGACGATGGCGATGAGGATGATGCTCTTCATGATGTGGTTGTATGCAGGTTTGTGTTGGATCCAAATAAAACGCGGCAGCGTGGCCGAACCCAGCCGGGCCCGGAACGCCAAACGGTTGCATTCGGGTTGGAAGACCGTAGACTCGCGCACTTCAAAAAAAAAGCAACCCATGAGTCGTCAGCCAAAACACCTCGCCGTGGCGGGCGCGACCGGGGCCGTGGGGGTCGAGATCCTCAAGTGCCTCGAACAGCGCGATTTTCCCGTCAGCGAACTCACCCTCCTCGCCTCCGCCCGCTCCGCCGGGAAGACCGTCTCGTTCCGCGGCAAGGAAGTCGTGATCAAGGAGCTGACCCCCGACTCCTTCGCCGGTGTCGATATCGCCCTCTTCAGCGCCGGAGGAGGGATTTCCAAGGCTTTCGCGCCCCACGCGGTCGCCGCCGGGGCCGTCGTCGTGGACAATTCCTCGGCCTTCCGCATGGATGAAAGCGTCCCCCTCGTCGTGCCCGAGATCAACCCGGAGGACGCGCAGACCCACCCCGGCATCATCGCGAACCCGAACTGCACCACCATCGTCACCCTCATGGCGCTGAACCCGCTCCACCGGGCCTTCGGCGGGGTGAGGTCCGTGATCGCGTCCAGCTACCAGGCCGTTTCCGGCAGCGGGGCGCAGGGCATCGTGGAGCTGGAGGGCCAAGTCAACGCCATCGCCAAGGGGGAGCCGCTCCCCGAGCGCAAGGTCTACTCGCGCCAGATCGCCTTCAACGTCATCCCCCAAGTCGATGTCTTCCTTGAGAACGGCTACACCAAGGAGGAGATGAAGATGCACCACGAAGGCCGCAAGATCCTCCACGCTCCCGACCTGAAGGCCTCCGTCACCTGCGTCCGCGTGCCGGTCTACCGCTCGCATTCCGTGGCCGTCACCGCCGTCTTCAACGAAAAGCCCACGGTCGAGGCGGCCCGCGCCGCCATCGCCGCCGCGCCCGGCGTCCACGTCATCGACGATCCCGCCGCCGACATCCCCCTCTACCCGACCCCGCTCGACTCGACCGACGGCGACGACTGCCTCGTCGGCCGCCTCCGCGAGGACCTCGTGCTGGAGAACGCCCTCACTTTCTGGGTCGTCGGCGACCAGGTGCGCAAGGGCGCGGCGCTGAACGCGGTGCAGATCGCGGAACTGCTGTAAAGGGCATGGACGCCGCCTATCTCGAAGCCCGCTGCCGCCTCGTCGACGCGGCCCTCGACCGTTTTCTGCCGAAGGCGAAGACCCGCCCCGCGACGATCCACGAGGCGATGCGCTACAGCCTCTTCGCCGGAGGCAAACGGCTGCGCCCCGTGCTCTGCCTCGCCTCGACCGAGGCCTGCGGAGGTTCGGTCGAGGCCGCCCTGCCCCCGGCGGCGGCGGTGGAGTGCATCCACACCTACTCCCTCATCCACGACGACCTGCCCTGCATGGACGACGACGACCTGCGGCGCGGTCGACCGACCTGCCATGTGAAATACGGCGAGGGCATCGCCGTGCTCGCGGGTGACGCCCTCCTCACCCTCGCCTTCGAAATCCTCGCGCAAACCGCGCCCTCGCGCCGCCATGGAGTCGCCGGCTACGTTTCCGAACTGGCCGTGGCCTCGGGCAGTCGGCACCTCATCGGCGGGCAGGTCCTCGACCTCGAAGGGGAAGGGAGCGACATCCTCCTCAGCCCCGCCCAGCTACGATACATCCACGAGAGCAAGACGGCGGCCCTGCTCACCACCTCGATCCGCCTCGGGGCCATGACCGCGAACGCCACGCCCGCGAAGCTCGCGGCGCTCTCGACCTATGGCCGCTCCCTCGGCCTCGCCTTCCAGATCATCGACGACATCCTCGACGTCACCTCCACCCCGGAGAAGCTCGGCAAGAGCGTGGGCAAGGACGAGGCCACCGCGAAATCGACCTACCCCGCCCTCTACGGGCTCGAAAAAAGCCGCAAGGAGGCCGCAAAACTGACAAAGCAAGCTCACGACGCCTTGAAACCCTTCGCGAAAAAGGCGGAAAGGCTGCACGAGATCGCCGACTACCTCCTCGACAGGGACTATTGAGGGGAACGCGGGACCGCTGATTGGCGCTGATCCGCGCTGATTTTTTCAAGACCAAAAAAGATCAGCGGTCGTCCAAGCTTCGGATTTCGGATTTACCTCACCACCCCGACCGGGAAATCCTGTCCCCGGCTGTAGCTCGTCGGGAACTGCGGCGCTCCGGTCAGCTCGCGGCTCAGTTCGGGCACGGCTTCGTTGATGTGCAGCTCCAGCTCCTTCACCGTGATCCGTCCGTCTTTGTTGGCGTCGGCCTTGGCTCCGGTGAGGCCGTCGAGCAGGGCTTTGGTGAAGATGCCGTGGCCGATCTCCGCGCTCTCGCGGGCGAAGGCCTCCGCTCCCGTGCTCGCGATCACCACCGTGCCCGTGGCGCGGGCGAGCTGGGCGATGGCCTTTTGCTCGGCCGCTCCGCGCATCGCGAAGCTATCGACCAAGCCGCCGCTCTGGCAAGTGTCGAGCAGCATGAGCTGCTTGCGAGCCGGCACCTTGGCGCACCAGTCCTCCAAGTCGCCTCGGGACACGGCCTTTTCCGCAAGCCGTTCAGGGTTGCCGTAGATCTGGGTGACGTCGTGCGGCACAAGGTAGAAGGTTGGATCGCCGCCGTCCTCCACTGCTTCGCCCATGGCCCCGTGCCCGGCGTAGATGAAGACGAAGACGTCCTGGGGCTTGGCGCTGGAGGCCAATTCGGCGAATTTCGCCTCGATCCTCGGCCTGGTTGCTTCGGCGTCGAGGAGTTGGTGGACATGGACCTCGGCGAAGAGTCCCTCGCTCCGTTGCCGGAAGGCGGTAGAGGTGGCTTCGGCGTCCGGCACGCAGTAGCTGAGGTTCAAGGCCGGGTTCAGGTATTGGTTCAGGCCGATGGCGAAGACGTGCAGGTTGGCATGGGCTTCCTCGCCGTGGAAGTGGACGAGGGTTTGGGCGGGGTGGCCGAGGGTCTTGGCGTCGTTGGCGGCCTGGGCCTTGAGCAGGTTCTCGCCGGGTTCGAGGGTGACCACGTAGCTCTCCGCGACGAGGAGCCGTCCGTCGCGCCGTCCGCCTCTGGCTTCGCCCTCGGGAGGGAGGCGCTTGCCGTTGTGGTAGAAGGCGAGTTCGTTGAGTCCGCCGCCGACGTTCAGCGCCTCGACGGTGACGCGCAAGGTTCCGGTGGGGACGGTGGCCCCGTCGTCCACACCGACGATGGAGAGCTGCGGGGTCTGGCGCAGGGCGCTCTCGAGGTCGAAGACGATGCCCAGTTCCTTGGCGACCTCCTCGCTGGTTTTGGCTTCGGCGAAGACTCGCTGGACGATGTCGGGACGGCGGAAGGCGTCCCAGAGCTGGTCGACGGAGAAGAAGGTCGCCTCCTCGGCCTTGCCCCGGTTGACGTGCCAGCCAATGAGATCCTGCCCGCCCTCGGAGCTGACGAAGTAGCCTCCTGGCGTCCAGAGCGCCCAGCGTTTCTGATCGGCGTGGGGGAAGAAGGCGAGGAGTTCCCGGCCTTTGTTGGCCATGTCGTGCCAACGGATCGAGCCGTCGTGGTAGGCGGCGACGGCGTAGCGACCGTCCTGGGTGAGGTTCACCGCCCATGCCGTGCCCGGTACGGGCACGCTCCAGCGCTCTTGTCCGTCGGCTTCGAAACAACGCAGAGCCCACTCCGTGCCGAGGAGGAAGCAGGAGGCGTCCGGGGCGATGGCGAGGCTGCGTGAGATTTCGCGTTCTTGCAAGGGGAGGGCCTTGCCGCCGAGCTTGGGTTCGGTGGTGTTGAACCAATCGGTGACGGGCAAGCCTTCGGTACGGGGCGGGCGGAGGCCGTCGGCAGGGGCGGCTTGCCCCGGCGCGAGCTTGGTTTGGAGGAGGTGGAAGACGGCGGGGGATTTTCCGAAGGGTTCGTATTCGAAGGCGACGGACGAACCGTCCGGGGCGAGGAGGAAGGTGGCGTGCAACTCCCGGTAGTCCGCGACGGGCGGAGCGCCGAGGGTCTCGACGCCCGATTCGGAAAGAACACCCCAAGCGGGATCGCCCGAGGCGAAGAGGAAAGCGCCGCCGGGAAGGGGATGGAGGTCGAGAAGGGAGTCTCGTGAGGCGGGAACGTCGCGGAAAGGACCGCGCCCGGCCTGGCTCCACAGGCGGACGGGGCGGGAACCCTCGATCTGCCACCGTCCCCCGGCGGCGAGAGTCCGGCCGTCGGCGCTCCAAGCAACGCTGTTGAGCGCGCCATCGTCCACGCCGGAGGTGTCGGGGGCGAAGAGCAAGGAGAGGTCGTGGGCGTCGCGCACCTCCACGGCGGCGGCGTCCTCGAACCCGATGGCGAGGCGGGCACCGTCGGGCGAGAAGCGGAGGGAGGAAGGTTGCTTGCCGGAGTCGGTAGCGACGGAGCGGAGTTTCCGCAAGCCCGCTCCGACGATCTCGTAGAGCCGCACCTGGCCGTCGAAACAGGACGCGGCGAGGCGGTCTTCTCCCTGCCAGTCGAGGTCGTTGACAAGATCCCCGTAGTCGGCGTCCTCGCCGAGGAGGCGGCCCGTGGCCGGATCCCAGACGCGGATGCCGTTCTGCCCGAACAGCCCGGCGGCGAGGCGGGTGCCGCCGGGGGAGAAGGCGAGATCGAGAACGACATCGGGCAGGTCGCCCAAGCGGCGCACCAGCCGCCCGCTGGCCGTGTCGAAGAGGGAGATGCTGATAGCCTTGTCCCATTCGTACCCCGTCCACCCTCCCACGGCGGCCAGGGAACCGTCCGGGCTGAGCGCTCCGCTGAAGAGCATCCCCTCCTCGCCTTCGCCGAGCGGCGGGCGCAGGACGCGCAGGAGCCTGCCTTCCTGCCCTTTTTTCAGCGACCAGAGCCGGGCGGTCTTGTCCTCGGAGACGGTCAGGGCGAGGGTGCCGGCGGCGGCGGTGGAGAGGCGCTTGATCACCGCCGTGTGCATCCCGGCGTCGATGCGGAGGACGGGATCGGTGGACGGTTCGGCGGCGGGGAGGGAGGACGCCGCCAAAAGGAGGCACGCGGGGAGAAGGAAGCGGTGGGTGGCGGCGGTCATGGGTCACGAGTCACGAGGGGGAGTCACGGGGCGGCGGGAGTGGATGGGAGACGAATGGTGGTGGTTCTTTATGCACCGATCAGCGCGTCTTTGTCAAGGAGGGGGACTTTCCCAAGTCCCCGCTATCCAAACGGGACTTGGAAAGTCCCGCTCCCTGTTCACACCATCCGCCGCAAATACCGCCCCGTTAACGATCCCTCCGCCTTCGCCACCTGCTCGGGCGTTCCCTGTGCGACGATCTGCCCGCCCGCCCCGCCTCCTCCGGGTCCGAGGTCGATGACCCAGTCGGCGCATTTGATCACGTCGAGGTTGTGCTCGATCACGATCAGCGTATTGCCTTGGTCGCGGAGGCGGTAGAAGACCTCCAGCAGGGTCGCGATGTCGGCGAAGTGCAAACCCGTGGTCGGTTCGTCGAGGAGATAGACGGTCTTGCCGGTCGCGCTTTTGCCCAGTTCGCCCGCGAGCTTGATGCGCTGGGCCTCGCCGCCGGAGAGGGTCGTGGCGGATTGCCCGAGGGCGAGATAATCGAGCCCGACATCGCGGAGGGCGCGGAGGGGCTGGGCGATCTTGGGGACTTTCTGGAAGAAGTCGAGAGCCTCCTCCACGGTCAGGTCGAGGACGTCGGCGATGCTCTTGCCGCGATAGGTCACGTCGAGGGTCTCGCGGTTGTAGCGGCGTCCGTTGCAGGATTCGCAGGTGACATAGACGTCGGTGAGGAAGTGCATGTCGATGCGGATGGCCCCGTCGCCTTGGCAGGTCTCGCAGCGCCCGCCCTCGACGTTGAAGCTGAAGCGCCCCGGCCCGTAGCCTCGCGTCCGCGAGGCGGGAAGCTGGGAGAAGAGGTCGCGGATCGGCGAGAAGACGCCGACGTAGGTCGCGGGATTCGAGCGGGGGCTGCGCCCGATGGGGGCCTGGTCGATGACGATGGCCTTGTCGAGATGCTCCAGGCCCTCGATGGCGTCGTGCTCGCCGGGCTTGTCCTTGCTGCCATGGAAATGGCGGAAGAGGGCGCGGCGCAGGATGTCGTCGACGAGGGTCGATTTGCCGCTGCCGGAGAGTCCGGTCACGCAGATGAAGCGCCCGAGGGGAAAGCACACGTCGAGGTTCTTCAGGTTGTGCTCGCGCGCGCCGCGCACGACGAGCTCGCGCGTCGCCTCGCCGGCGATGAGGGTTTTGTCAGGAATGTCGATGCCTTTCCGTCCTGACAGATACGCTCCGGTGATGGACTTCGGATTCGCCGCGACCTCCTCGGGCGTGCCCTGGGCGAGGAGCTCGCCGCCGTGCGCCCCTGCGCCGGGGCCGAGGTCGAGGAGCTGGTCGGCGGCGCGGATCGTGTCCTCGTCGTGCTCGACGACGATCACGGTGTTGCCCGCGTCGCGCAGGTCGCGCAGGGTGGCGATGAGCTTTTCGTTGTCCGACTGGTGCAGGCCGATGCTGGGCTCGTCGAGCACGTAGAGCACGCCCGCGAGACCCGCCCCAAGCTGGGTGGCGAGGCGGATGCGCTGGCTCTCCCCGCCCGAGAGGGTGCCGCTCTCGCGGTCGAGGGTGAGGTAGCCGAGGCCCACGGTGTCGAGGAAGGCGAGGCGCTTGCGCACCTCCGCAAGCACTTCGGTGGCGTAGGTCGCCTGCGTCTCGGTCAGTTCCACCCCGTCGAGCCAGACGATGGCCTCGGCGATGTTCAGCGCGGTGAAGCCCTCAATGGAGAGGGGCCGCTCGCGATGGGAGAGGGTCACGGCGAGGATTTCGTCCTTGAGCCGCTTGCCGTTGCAATCCGGGCAGGGCTTCGCCGACATGAAGCGCCGTACGTTGCGCTTCGTCATCTCGCTGTCGCTCGTTTCGAGAAGTCGCGCCGCCTGGGTGGCGAGGCCCTCGAAACGCTCGTCGCCGTGGAGCAGGGCCTTCTTGAATTCGCGCGGCAGACTGCGGATGGGCGCGTCGGGGTCGGCTTGGTAGTGCTTGGCGAGGTCGTCGATGGCCCGTTGGTGGTAGCCTTTGCGCGACTTCGAGCCGCTCCACCAAGTCTTGACCCCGCCCTCGCACAGGCTTTTGCCGGGATCGGGCACGATCAGTTCAGGATCGGGGACGAGGCGCGAGCCGAGGCCGTGGCAGGTCGGGCAGGCCCCGGCGTGGCTGTTGAAGGAGAAATGCTTCGGCGTCAGCTTCGGAAGGGAGAATCCGGTCTCGGGGTTGGTGTATTGGAAGGTGAAATCGTGCCGCTCGTAGTCTTCCGCGTCCGGCGTCTGGACGAGGGAGGCGACGCGGTTCTCCGAGAGCTTCTGCGCCGTCTCCAGCGAATCGGCGAGACGGCTGCGCAGGTCCTCGCGCACGACGAGACGGTCGATCACGATCTCGACGGTCTTGGCCTTCGCCTTTTCCGGGATCTCCTCGATCTCGACGAACTGCCCGTCGAGGCGGGCGCGCAGGAAGCCTTGGACGCGGTAGCGTTCGAGCGCTTCGCGGAGCGGCTCGCCCTTTTCGAGCTTCACCTGGGCGACGAGGACGAGCCGCGTGCCTGCGGGAAAGGCGACGAGCGCATCGACGATGTCCTTGATCGTGTGCCGCACCAGCGGCGCGCCCGTGACCGGATCGTGGGGACGCCCGAGGGCGGCGTAGAGGATGCGCAGGTAGTCGTAGATCTCCGTGGCCGTGGCGATGGTCGAGCGCGGGTTCGGCTGCGAGCTGCGCTGCTCGATGGCGATGGCCGGGGTGAGGCCCTCGATGAAATCGACCTCCGGCTTTTCGAGACGGTCAAGGAACTGCCGCGCGTAGGCCGAGAGCGACTCCACGTAGCGGCGCTGGCCCTCGGCGTAGAGCGTGTCGAAGGCCAGCGAGGACTTGCCCGAGCCCGAGACGCCGGTGATGACGACGAAGCGGTTTCTCGGGATTTCCAAATTGAGGTTTTTCAGGTTATGCTGTCGGGCACCCTGAATACGAATCGTCGCGTCGTCGCCCATGTCGAAGCCGGATGCGGTGTTGCGCTCTCACTCCGCCGCCTTTGCCAGAAAGCCGGACGGGGAAATGGCGGCGACCGGAGACCTCCGGTAGTCGGCGACGTTGCGGGTGACGATGAAGTCCGCCTTCCACGCCAGCGCGACCGCCGCTTGGAAGGCGTCCTCAAGATCGGCCATCGGCGAGCCGACCGCCCAACGGGCGTCCTGCGTGCCCACCTCGGGGACTTCGACGATTTGAAGGAGCCGCTTCAAAAAGACGCGGCCGCCCTTGAGCAGGTAGGAGCAGTTGCAGAGCGAATGCCACGCGACGGCGGCGCACCCTCCGGCCTCGGCCCATTCGAGCACGCCCACGCTGTCGGAGAGATGGGGAGTCCTCGCCAAGGCCACGTCCAGAAGGACATCCGTATCGATCAGAATGCGCATCACCGGAGGTACTTTGAGCGAAGGGCTTCATGGCGGGGATCGCTGCCCGGGGCGGGTTCGCGTAGTCGGGCGCTGCCGACCATCGTCGCGACGATGCCTCCTTTCGAACGGGCCGCCTCCTCCGCCTCCACGAGCGAGGCGAAGAGCCCGGACACCGTCGTCTGCCGCCGCCGGGCGACCTTCTTGGCGAGGCGATGCACTTCCGGTTCCAGCGTGATGGTGACACGAGTTTTCATGCGTATGAATAAATCGGGAATCGTGCATATCGTCAAGGATGGCGATTCGGATGGGGAAAGGGTTTGAACCGCGAATGGACACCGATGAACGCAAATCCGATCAGGAAGCGGAACATCTCGGGATTTCCAAATTCAGGTTTTTCAGGTTATGCTGTCGGGCACTCTGAATACGAATCGTCGCGTCGTCGCCCTTCTCACGCATATGGCAGGATCTCCGGAACGGAAGTGGACAACATTGAGGAAGATCGCCCCGCCGCAAGGGAAGGTTCCTGCGGCGGCGGAGACCCTGTCCGGTCCTGCGCCCGACCCGGTCGAGTCCGCGCCGCCCAAGCCGACCAGTCCCTCCGCCATCCTCGTGGCCCATCCCGTCGCCTCCACCTCGCGTCTCATCCGCGAGACGCTAGAGCAATTCACCGGGGCGCAGGTCTTTTCCACCGCCGATCCGCTCCGCGCCTTCGAACTGGCCCTGCAACGGCCCTATGGCCTCTTTTTCTTCGCCATGCGGGTGGGCGAGCTCTCCGGCCCAATGCTCTACGAACTCGTTTCGAAGGCCTGCACCGCTGGGCGCGGTCCCCGGCTCCTCGCCCCCGCCGTGGTCTTCGTGCGGGAAAAGGACGATCCCAAGCTCCCCGATTCCCTCGCCCGCGATGTGCGGGTCAAGGACGTGCTGAGCAAGCCGATCCGCATCGAACGCCTGCTGGAGTCGGTCGCCGGGGTGCTGGAGGTGAAGGACCCGACGGCACGGGGGTGAGGCGCCTTTTGCCCCCCTTTGCGGTCATCCGGCCCCCGGCTCAGCGCCGCTTGCGCTCCTGCTTCTCGAAGAGGGGCAGCAGCTCGGCTTCGATCCAAGCGAAGGCGGCGTCCATACCCTCGTCGCGGTAGAGGGTGCCGATCTTGGCCTCGACCGCGGTGGGGTTGCCGAGACAGGCGAGGAACTGGTTCGAGGTCATGCGCCGCTGCGTCTCGCCGCAGACCGTACCGCGCTCGCGCAGGATCCAAGTGCGGGCGAACAGGTCCAGGATGGTGTCGCCGATCCAAGCCAGCTCCTGCTCGCGGCGGCGGCTCTCGTCTTTTTTCGAGGGTTTCATCGGGTGTGGTCGCGGCGGTAGGCTTCGAGGGCCTCGTTGGTGATGGTGTAGCGCGCCCCGCATCGCGGACAGTTCGCCGCGATCACCTCGCCGCCGCCGAAGACGGAATCGAGGGCGCTTTCGCTGAGGTTCGCGACGATGGGGAGGATGCGATCCGGCCCGCAGCCGCAGTCGAAGCGGCAGACGCGGGTCTCCAGCAGGCTCAGGGTCTCGGTCCCGTCGATGGCGCGGACCGCTTCGTCATCGAGGTCGGCGAACCATGCGAGGTCGTAGCCGGGCTGGGCGGTGACGAGGGCGAAGGCGTCGCCGCCGAGCCGGAAATAGCGGCCAGGCCTCTGCTCGCTCTGGCGGTAGTAGTCCTCGGCGACGGCGAAAAAGTCGAGGGCTCCGGCCTCGATGACGCTCTGGCGCGGCTCGTGGCCCGAGACGGTGACCTGGGAGACGAAGAGGTCACGGTCGCGCTCGCGCACATCCTCGGTGAAGAGGCGGCCGACGAGGTTGCCGAGGCGGTTGCTGCCGGTGACGAAGGCGTTCTGCCGCGGATCTTGCCAGCTCAGGGTCCAGGCGATGGCCTCGTTCCGCGGGCGCGAGGCGAGGTGCAGGGCGAGGGCGGCGAGGCCGTCCTTGAGGAGCCCGTCTTGCTCCGGCGCGTGCCGGATGCCGTGCTGCATCAGATGGAGGTAGTAGTCGGTATAGATAGCCGAGAAGTCGCCGCGCACGAGGAGGGCATTGCGCTCCCGCACGAAAAGGCAGTGGATCTCGATCGGCTCGTTGGCCGCCGCGTGGTCGGGGTCGTCGGACATGGGAGCGGGAAGATAGGGGCGCTTTCCCGGTCGCGGAAGGGAAATCCGAAGCTCGAAACCCGAAATCCGAATCTGGAAAATGCGGATTGAATCCTGTCGCGGGAGGGTGTTAAGAGACACCGTCGCATGAACGAATCCGATCTGGTCAGAATCCTCCAAGGCACCGCCGACTTCGCCGGGGTCGGGGCGGGTGCGCTCACGGGGTTGATCGGGGCCGGGTCCGTCGTCGAGCCGGCCGTGGGCTCGGACATCATCCGGCAGGGCGAGCCGGGCCGTCACGTCTGGATCCTGATCGAGGGGGAGCTGGACATCCTCGTCCACGGTGCCCCGGTGAACCATCTCTCGCGTCCCGGCGAGGTCGTCGGCCAGATCAGCGCCGTCTCCTTCATCCCGGCGACGGCGACGGTGCGGATCGCGGCCCCTTCGAAATGCCTTTCGATCCCGCAGCCGTCGCTCCACGGCCTCTTCGCCGCCCATCCCGACCTCGCCGAGGCGCTGCTGCGCTCGATGACGAAGTATTTGGGTGCGCCTTGAGATCGCTCAGGGCGCGACGCCCTCCTTCATCTCCTGCGAGAGCTGGAAGAGGCGGTGGACCTGTTTCAGCGGGATGTGGGAAACATCGACGCGGCGCTCCGCACCGAGGAGGATGGAGAAGGTGCCGAGACCCTTGCCCTCGTCGCGCATGAGGGTGTTGGTGACGGAGGGCCACGGATGCGCCTCCAGCTCGTAGCCCCTGCGGTTCTCGGTCATGAGGAAGAGATGCCGGTCGGTGACGATGACGCACAACTTCGTCTTGCTGAGCAGCCCGACCTTGGCCTGGACCGCGATGTAGTAGATGCTCTCGCCGGGGCCGACGACGTTGGAGACTTCGCGGAAGGCGACGCCGACGCGCTGGGTATCCTGCCCGTCGTCCACGAAGTGCGAGATCTGCTCTTGCACCTCGAAGACTTCGTGGATGGGCTTCCACTCGCCGATGCCGTCGTAGTAGACGAGGTCGTTCACTCCGATCTCGTCAGCGTTGAGGAGCTGGAGCAGCTCGTCCTGGTTGTAGGGGCCGCGCGGATCGCGCTCGCCTCGTTTCAGAATGGAGAATTGGATTCCGGAGGCCTCGACGTCGCTCATAGGATGGGGCGGGGTTGTATTTACAATGTGAGTGTGACGGAAATGGCCATCCAAGGCAAGACGAAAAATCGCGGATGGAGAGATTCCGTGGCCGGGTTCCAGCGCCGGACAGGGCCAAATGGGTCCGGCGTCCGGGGGAAATCGGTGGGGGCCGAGTGCCGGAAGGGGATCGAAAAGACTTGCGCTGCGGCCAAGCTTCGGGAATTATGTTCATAAAAACACATACCGAACGAGATCACGCCCTTCGAAGGAATCCGCCGGATGGACCCGGCGGGCGGTGAATATTGGTCCAGCCGGGACTTCGCCAAAGTACTCGGTTACTCGGACTACCGCAATTTCCAGTCCGTCATCGAATCCGCCCGCATCGCCTGTTCCAACAGCGGGCAGCGGGTGGAGGATCATTTCGGTGAGGTCACCGATATGATCGAAATCGGCAAGGGCGGGCAGCGCGCGGTGAAGACGGTGATGATGTCCCGCTACGCCTGCTACCTCGCCATCCAGAATGCCGACCCGTCCAAGGAGATCGTCGCCCACGGGCAAACCTACTTCGCCATCCAGACGCGGCGGCAGGAACTGAGCGACGAGGAGATGGAGACCGAGCGCCGCCTCACGATCCGCGCGGAGTAGCGGAAGCACAACAGCCAGCTCGCCGACGCGGCTAGGGATGCGGGCGTGATCGAGCCGAGGGATTACGCGATCTTCCAGAACCACGGCTACATGGGCCTGTACGGCGGTCTCGGGGCGCAGGACATCCATCGCCGGAAGGGACTCAAAAAGAGCCAGCAGATCCTCGACCACATGGGCAGCACCGAACTCGCCGCCAATCTCTTCCGCGCCACCCAAGCCGAGGAGAAGCTGCGGCGCGAGAGGATCGCGGGGAAGGAAAAGGCCAACCGGGCGCACCGGGAGGTGGGTGCCAAAGTGAGGCAGACCATCCAAGAGCTCGGTGGCACCATGCCCGAGGAACTGCCGCCGGCGGAGAGTATCAAGAAGCTCGAATCCAAGGCGGGGAAGGGGTTGAAGGGAGGGGGCAAAGGGACGCCGCCTCGCTGAAGCGGCTTCGCAGACTCCGTCGGCTCTACGAGGTCTTGAACCAACGCTGGGCGTTCTTCGGAAACAGCTCCGGCACGGTGACTTTCAACGCTTTGGCGAGGTAGAGCAGTTCCATGTCCGACACCCACGTCAGTTCATCAAAGAGGGGGACGTGATCTGGGCGTTTGATCCTCCGTTCGATGTTCGTTTCACCGAGGACCAGCTTCGGGCGCTGCCTCCTCCGGCCCGTCAGCAAGCGCTCTACTATTCGTCGTTCGAGAAGCAGCACGGATGCTACTTGCTCACCGGGGACGACGACCGCTTTATGAACCACTCGGACACTCCCAATGCGTTCGACCACGGCGACTTGATTGCCGCCATCCGGGACATTCAGTCAGGGGAGGAGATTACCGTGGATTACAACCAGTTTGGATACGCTTTTCGCAGCAAATGAGCGCAACCGTGTGGCTTCATCTGCTCTGGTTGATTGCGATTTGCACCGTGGGCGATCTCTTGTTCAAACGCGCCGCCCTACAACCGCAACCTTGGTTGTCTGGCAGTTTCATCGCGGGGTCATTGATCTACGGTCTTTGCGGCTTCAGTTGGGTGATCGTTTTGAAGACCGCCAAGCTCGCTATCTCCGGCGTAATCTTCTCCGTCCTGTGGAGCGTCTGCCTTGCCGTGTGCGGCGTGATCTTCTTCGGCGAACATCTCTCCGCTCGTGAAGTTTTGGGATTAGCGCTTGGGATGGCGTCGCTGCTCTTGTTGAGTCTTTAGCAGCTTCTGGGGATGGATAACGGCACGGGGATTGACCACGAGCGTTTCATCCTTCCGCCAGTCTGGATTCGTGGAAATTCGCGGAGATTTTCGGCCATTCGCGTCAAAAAGAATGGGAACGCAAATGACCGCGAATGGGACGCGAATCGCCGCAAATGAAAAAGCGGTATCGGTCGAACGTGGCGGAAGATGCCAATCTTCCGAAACCGGAGCGGTCGCCCTACAGATGCCCATCCGCCCTCACCCCCCGACCTGACGGATCCAATCCGGCAGGTTGTAGTAGTTCGTGACCCGACGGATGCGGCCTCCGGCGATTTCGAAAAAGGCCCCGACACGGAGGTGGTAGGTTTGCCCGGTGGCCTCGGGCAGCCCCTCGTCGGTGGCGAGGTATTCCCCCCGGATGAAGAACTCGGCGGCGGCACGGGTGCCGCTCACGTCCACCATCACCACGAGATCCTCGACCTGCTCCGCATAGCAGCGATCCATGTGCCCGAGGAAGCTCTCGAAGGCCTCGACGCCTCCGACGCTCGCGCCCTGGTTGATGTCGTGGACCACGTCCCGGTCGAGGAGCCGCAGCATCGCGGCGCGGCCTCCCGCGTTGAAGGCTTCGTAGTAGAGGCGGATGAGTTCTTCGGTGTCGCTTTGAGTGCAGTCCATGGAACCGAGGATCGCGCGGGCGGCGCGGGGGCGCAAGAAGGCAAAATATTTTTTGAACAAAAACATGCAATGATTATCTGATCTTGCCGAGATCACTGAAAAGCCCCCATTTTCCTCCACGGAACTTGCCTATGAACCCGAACCAGTTCACCCATAAACTCCAAGAAGCCCTCCAAGCGGCGCAGTCGCTCGCCGAGGGGAAAAACCACGCCGAACTGAGCTCCGCCCACCTCTTCGCCGCCCTGCTCGGGCAGGAGGAGGGGATCGCTCGTCCGGTCTTGGAGAAATTGGGGGCCAATGCCCGCGCTATCGAATCCGCCCTCGACCGGATTCTTGATCGACTTCCCTCCGTCCAAGGCAACGCGGGCCAGCAGGTCTATCTCGGCCAGGACCTCCGCGCCGTGCTCAACACCGCCGAAAAGGTGAAGGCGCAGATGAAGGACGAGTTCACGAGCGTGGAGCACGTCCTGCTCGCTCTCGTCAAAGAGGGTTCGCCCGACGTGAAGGCGATTTTCAAAGAGAACGGCATCACCGAGGCGGCGCTCTCCGAAGCGGTCGCGACGATCCGCGGGAGCAGCCGGGTCGTGGACCAGGACCCCGAGGGGAAATACCAGTCCCTCGAAAAATACGGCACCGACCTCACCGCCATCGCGCGGCAGGGCAAGATCGACCCCATCATCGGCCGCGACGAGGAGATCCGGCGCGTCATGCAGATCCTCTCGCGCCGCACGAAGAACAACCCCGTCCTCATCGGCGAACCCGGCGTCGGCAAGACCGCCATCGCCGAGGGCCTCGCCCGCCGCATCGTCAGCGGCGACGTGCCGGATTCGCTGAAAAACAAGCGACTCATCGCCATGGACATCGGTTCGATGATCGCCGGGGCGAAGTATCGCGGCGAGTTCGAGGATCGGCTCAAGGCCTTCTTGAAAGAGGTGACGTCGAGCAACGGCGAGATCATTCTCTTCATCGACGAGCTCCACACCATCGTCGGGGCCGGTGCCAGCGAGGGCGCGGTCGATGCCTCGAACATGCTGAAACCCCAGCTCGCCCGCGGCGAACTGCGCACCATCGGCGCGACCACGCTCGACGAATACCGCAAGTACATCGAGAAGGACGCGGCCTTGGAGCGGCGTTTCCAGCCGGTGATGGTGAACGAGCCTTCGCCCGAGGACACCATCGCGATCTTGCGCGGGATCAAGGAGCGCTACGAGGTTCACCACGGGGTGCGCATCCAGGACTCCGCCATCGTCGCCGCCGCGACTCTCAGTGACCGCTACATCTCCGACCGCTTCCTTCCCGACAAGGCCGTCGATCTCATCGACGAGGCCGCCTCGCGGCTGAAGATCGAGCTCGACTCCCTGCCCACCGAGATCGACCAGCTCGACCGCCAAGGCATGCAGCTCGAGATGGAGCGCCAGGCCCTCGCCAAGGAGAAAGACGAGGCGAGCAAGGATCGTCTCGTCAAGGTCGAAAGGGAGATCGCCGATTTGAAGGAGAAATCCGACGCCCTCCGCGCCCAATGGCAGAACGAGAAATCCATGATCGACCGCGCCAACGCGGTGCAGGAGGAGATCGAGCAGCTCAAGACCGAACTCGAACGCCGCCAGCGCGAGGGCAACCTCGGACGCGCCAGCGAGATTCAATATGGCCTCCTCCCCGGCAAGGAAGCGGCCTTGCAGGAGGCCCAGGCCCAGCTCCACACGATGCAGCACGCCTCGCGTCTGCTGAAGGAGGAGGTCACCGAGGAGGACATCGCCGAGGTCGTCAGCTCCTGGACCGGCATCCCCGTCTCGCGCTTGCAGGAGGGCGAGCGCTCCAAGCTCGTGAGCATGGAGCAGCGCCTCGGCGAGCGTGTCATCGGCCAGCGCAAGGCCATCGCCGCCGTGGCCAACGCGGTGCGCCGCGCCCGCGCGGGATTGCAGGACGAGAACCGTCCCATCGGCTCCTTCCTCTTCCTCGGTCCCACCGGCGTCGGAAAGACGGAGCTTTCCCGTGCCCTCGCCGAATTCCTCTTCGACGACGAGAACGCCATGGTCCGCATCGACATGAGTGAATACATGGAAAAGCACTCCGTCTCGCGGCTCATCGGCGCGCCTCCCGGCTACGTCGGCTACGAGGAGGGCGGCCAGCTTTCCGAGGCGGTGCGGCGCAAGCCCTACTCCGTGGTTCTGCTGGACGAGGTGGAGAAGGCCCATCCCGACGTCTTCAACGTGCTCCTGCAAGTGCTCGACGACGGTCGCATCACCGATGGGCAGGGCCGCACCGTGGATTTCCGCAACACCGTCATCATTATGACCAGCAACATCGGGTCGGAATACATCATGACGGAGAGCAATCCCGAGCAGCGCGAGGCCCTCGTCCTCGCCGCCTTGCGCGGGCATTTCCGGCCCGAGTTCCTCAACCGCATCGACGAGACCCTCATCTTCGACCGCCTCGGCGAGGGCGATCTCGCCGCCATCGTGAAGATCCAGCTCGAACGAGTCGTGAAGCGGCTGCGGGCACAGGGGCTTGAGATCGAGCTTTCGCCCGAGGCGATCGAGCGGCTCGCGACGGAGGGCTACGACCCGGCCTACGGGGCGCGCCCCTTGAAGCGTGTCATCCAGCACCGCCTCCTCGATCCCCTCAGCCTCGATTTGCTGGATGGGAAGTTCAAAGAGGGCGACACGATCCGCGTCGGCGTGAGCGGGAGCGAGTTCGTGTTTTCGCGGTAGTCCGCGCTGGCGCCTCCTCGGAGGATCTGTAGCCGAGGCCAGTGGCCTCGGTCGAGCGTCATCCGGCCTCAGTGGGGCCGGCTACAGGCGCTGTCGCGTGGTCAGGGGGGAAGCGTTCCAATCTAGGCTCCGATGAAATGCACGATAGATTTGTGTAGATTCCAGCGTTTCGTCTCTCGATCCGATGAAATCCCTCCTCGTCCGCCTCCGTCCCGCGATCTTCGTAGCGCTCCTGTCCGTTGCCCTCGTTGGCTTGAGCGGGAACCTGCTCATCGCGAAGAAAGTCGTCGCCCATCTCATTCTGCCCGCCGGACTACTCTGGCTCGCGGCGGGGGCCGTGATGGTTTGGCCGGGTCTTGGCCGCTGGGCGCGATTGGCGGCCTTCGGTTTCTGGTTGCTCTACACCCTCGCCGGCAGCCCCTACATGGGGGTGGCTTTGCTGCGGATTCTGGAAGCGCCTTACTATCCTCACGAACAACCGACAGAGCGTCTCGACGCCCTCGTCCTCCTCGGTGGAGGCACAGGCCTTTCCCCCGGCGGGCGGCCAGCGCTCGGGCTGCATGGCGACCGCATCACTCGCCCTGCGATCCTCCATCATGAAGGGCTCGTTGGCACGCTCGTGACCACGGGGCGCAGCGTCACCGAGGCTGGGGAAGACCGCCTCCTCTCGCGCGAGACAGCCGAGCTATGGCAAGGACTCGGCATTCCCGCTGCGGCCATCGTCGAGATTCCCGAGCCGCGCAACACCCGAGAGGAGCTTGCCGCTGTCGCGAAGCTCGTCGAAACGCATCCCGAGTGGAAGCGACTCGGTCTCTGCACCTCGGCCTCGCATCTCGCCCGCGCACTGGCCGAGGCGCGGGCTGTCGGACTCGATCCCGTGCCAGTGCCGAGCGATTTCCGTTCGGGGAAGCTGGTGCTTTCGCCGCTCTATCTCGTCCCGCAAGGACGAGGCTTCCGCGACGTGCAGACCGCTTTGTGGGAGTTTATGGGGAGGGCGTTGTGAGTCCGCTCCGGCCCCGTCAAATCCCAGCCACCTCCCAGCCTTCGCGGTAGGTCTCGTGGATCATCGCGTTGGCCGCGTCGGAGCCGACGAATTTCCCTGCGGCTTCGTCCCATTTCAGGGTTTCGCCGGGCAGACGCATCGCGACCGTGCCGAGGAGCACGGCTTCGGTCATCGGACCCGAGTAGTCGAAATTCGTGAGCGGTTTCCCGGGAATGTCGCCCCGGATCGCGTCGGCGAAGTTCTTGTGGTGGTGCCCCGCCTCGACCGCTTCGATGACTTCGTCCGATTTCTTCCCGTCGCGATAGACCGTCGGCAGTCCACCGTGGGGGATGACGAGCACGCCGGAGGTGCCGACGACGAGGGTCCCGGTGGAGGGCGCTTTCTCGACGATCTTGCCCTCGGCATTTTTCTCCTCGGGACCGAGCAGGGCCAGCACCTCGGCCGGAACGCGCTGTTCTCCGTCATACCAAGTGAAGTCGAAATCGCCGTCCGTGAGCGCGTTGCCCTTCATGCGGTGATGTACCTTGCCGTCGAGAGGCCAACTGTCGCCATCGACGGGGGCGGGACCGTGCGAGGTGACCGAGAGCGTCGTCGGCATCCCGAGTCCCATGAACCAGGTGTGATAGATGTGGCAGCCCATGTCGCCGAGGGTACCGGTGCCGTAGCCGATGCGCTTGCGCCAGTTGCTGGGGTGGAATTCGCGCGGGATGAATTTCCGCATTTTTCCGACGCCGATCCACTGGTCCCAGTTGAGCGTCTCTGGCGGCGCTTCGTCGCTGTCGAGCAGCGGGGTCATCGCGCCCCAGGATTTCGGGCAGGAGCTGTGGACCTCCTTCACCTTGCCGACGATGCCCGATTGGAGGAGCCTCACCGCGGTCTGGTTGCCCGAACCCGAGGCGACTTGGATGCCCATCTGCGTCATCAGCCCCTTCTCCGCCGCGAACGCACGGAGGCGGCGCGACTCGTGCAGGGTGCGGGTGAGCGGCTTCTCGCAGTAGACGTGCTTGCCGAGTTGCATCGCCGCCATCGCGATGGGCGCGTGCATGTGGTCGGGCGTGCCGATGACGACGGCGTCGATCTCCTTGTGCCTCTTGTCGAGAAGCTCGCGCCAGTCCTGGAAGACCTCCGTGCCGGGATGGGCCTCATTCAATTTGTCGCAGCGGGCCAGATCCACCTCGGCGACGGCGACGAGCGTGGTGTTCGGCGCTTGCAGCATTTCGGTCAGGTCTCCCCAGGCGCGACCGGCAGCTCCGAAGTTGGCGAAGCGCAGGTTTCCGCTCGGAGCGCCCGAGGCGGTCGTTTTCCAGCCGATCCAAGGGGCGGCGAGGGCGGAGGCGGTTTTGAGGAAGCGACGGCGGGAAGGATTCATGAGTTCAACGTTTCAGGTTTCAAGTTTGAAGTTCTGTCAGTCCGTGAGGTTGTTGGAGAGAGTCGCCTTGGTTTCAGGGGAGAGGTCGAAGGGGCCTTTCGGGTCCTTGGCGCGTCGGTCGATGTCGGTGACAATGTTTCCGTTGATGAGGATCTTCTCGCAGGTGCCCGTCGCGCGGACGGCCGGGCCGTCGAGGCCGGAGAACTGGTTGCCGGAGATGACGACGCTCCTCGTGCTTTCGAGGACGACGCCGTGGCCGATGTCGAGTTGCACGGGATTCTCGTGTTCGAGGAGACGCTTCTCCTTGCCCTCGCCGATGTGGCTGTTGCAGAAGTTGTTCGCCGAGATCGCGATGCGGCCGCTATGCTCCGAGACGCGGACGCCGAAATGATGCACGAGGGTGAAGGTGTTCGCCGAGACGGTGATGCCGTGGGCGTCGCGCAGGTCGATGCCGCCGCCCATGTCGTGGGCGATGACGTTGGCCGAGAGGGTGATGCCGTAGCAGTCGCGGTCGAGGATGATGCCGATGCCGTTGCATTCCTCGATCATATTGCCCGAGACGACGGAGCCGTAGGTGTTCTCGATGACGACGCCGTGGCCGAGGTGGTCGTCGAGGTTGTTGCCGGTCATGCAGAGGTTGTAGGCATCGACGCAGACGACGGCGTCCTGGTTCTCTTCGAAGTGGTTCGCGCTGACGACGATGTCGTGTCCCGCGTCGATGAAGAGTCCGGCCTTCTTGTTGTAGGTGAGGATGGAGTCGGAGACCCGAGGGTCTTCGTAGCAGTTGATCAAGGCGATGCCGTGGCCGCCGTGGCGGTCGACGGAGAGGCCGTGGATGAAGATTTCGTCGATGTTCTCGGCAAGGACGCCGTCGCCGCTCTTCGGATTGCCGGAGAGGCGGAAGTTCCCAAGCTGGACGCGCCAGAGACGGGCCTTGGGATTCTGGTCGAGGGCCTTGGGGCGGATGACGAAGGCGGGTTGGCCCTCCTCGTTCAGGTTTTTGAGATGGGTCGAAGCGCCGCTGCCCTCGATCCGCGTCTCGGGCGTGGAAAGCACGAGCGGCTCGCGGAGTTCGACCGTTCCCGGCGGCAGACGCAGGAGACCTCCCGATTCCGGCAGGGCGTCGAACGCGGCTTGGAGCGAGGGGAAGTCGGCGGCGTTCAGTTCAACGGGCGACGGGAGCGGAGCGGCTGGTTCCTGCGCGTGGAGGGACAAGGCGAGACCGAGGCCGAGGAGCAAAGAGGGTTGGATGGGGGACATGACTCTCTTTAATGCCGGATGGGAGAGGGGTTTGTCAAAGGCTGGGGGAGGCGCGATGGCGGAGGGCGCAGCGAAAACTCCGTCATTCGTGGCGATTCGCGTCCCTTCTCTTTTTCAACGCGAATGGCCGCAAATGGCCGCGAATTTTCGCGAATCCATCCCAGCAAAAGGAGTAATTGCGAACGTCTCGCGAAAACTTCGACCGGAGCAGCCTTCAAACTGGACTCTCACACCAATACTTCTTTCACCACCCGTCCATGCACGTCGGTGAGCCGGAAATCCCTCCCCTGAAACCGGAAGGTCAAGCGCTCGTGGTCGAAGCCTAGCTGATGCAAAATCGTGGCGTGCAGGTCATGCACATGCACCGCGCCCTCGACGACCTCATACCCGAAGTCGTCGCTGGCTCCGTGGATGCAGCCGGGCTTGAAGCCGCCTCCTGCGACCCACATGGTGAAGGCATCGACGTGGTGGTCGCGCCCGCCCGCGCCGCCGTCGCGCACCTCGCCCATGGGAGTGCGTCCGAACTCGCCGCCCCAGATCACGATGGTGTCCTCGAGGAGGCCGCGCTGCTTCAGATCGAGGACGAGGGCGGCGGAGGCTTGGTCGATCTCGCGGCAGATCTCGGGGAGGTGCTTGTCGAGGTTCTCGGTGGGGCCGCCGTGGTGGTCCCAATTGGTGTGGTAGAGCTGCACGAAGCGCACCCCGCGCTCGACGAGGCGGCGGGCGAGGAGGCAGTTGTTGGCGTAGGAGCTGCCGCCGGGCGTCGCGCCGTAGAGGTCGAGGGTGGCTTGGCTCTCCCCTGACAGATCCATCAATTCCGGCGCGCTGCTCTGCATGCGGTAGGCCATCTCGTAGGCGGCGAGGCGGGTCGCGATCTCGGGATCGCCAGTGAGGTCGAGGCGCTCGCGGTTGAGCGTGCCGACGAGATCGACGAAGTCGCGCTGACGCTGCGGCGAGATGCCTTTCGGATTGGCGAGGTTGAGGATGGGGTCGCCGCTGCCGCGAAAGGGAACGCCTTGATAGGAAGAGGGAAGGAAACCCGCCGACCAGAGCGCGTTCCCGGCACGGGGTCCGCGGGGGCCGGACTGGAGGACGACGAAGCCGGGCAGGTCGCGGGATTCGCTCCCGATGCCGTAGGTGACCCACGAGCCGAGGCAGGGGCGGCCGGGCACTTGGAAGCCAGTGTTCATGAAGAGCTTGGCGGGACCGTGGTTGAAGACGTCGGTCTTCATCCCGCGCAGCCAGCAGACCTCGTCGACGATCTTGCGGTGGTGGGGGAGGAGGTCGCTGAGTTCCATGCGCGACTCGCCGTAGGTGCCGAATTGGCGCTGCCCGCCGAGAAGCTTGGCGTCCTGCCCGATGAAGGCGAAGCGTTTGCCCGCGACGAGGGACTCGGGCGGGAGCTGGCCGTGGAATTCGCGCAGACGGGGCTTGTCCTCGAAGAGTTCGAGTTGGCTCGGACCCCCGGCCATGAAGAGGAAGATGACGTTCTTCGCCTTCGCGCCGTGGTGGGAGCGGCGCGGGGCCATGGGGTCGGCGGCGGGAGCGGCGGCCTGCGTCTCGCGGGCGAGCATGTCCCCGAGGGCGATGGAGCCAAGCCCGATGCCGCAGCGCTCGAAGAAGTGGCGGCGCGTGGCATGGTGGATGGGGTGGAGGGGGGAGTTCATCGAGAGTGAACGTCAGGGAGCCATGGAGGCCGCATGCCTTCGGAGAATCCGATTTGCGCAAATTCGCGGCCATTTGTGGCCATTCGCGTTGAAAAAGAGGAACGCGAATTGGCGCGAATAGGACGCGAATGGCCGCAAATGAAGAAGCGGCTCATCAAAAGTTGCTGTTTCAATCGGCCACTCATTCCCTCGTAATAAACTCGTCCGTATTCATCAGCGCCCTCGCCACGGTGGTCCAAGCCGCTGCGATGGCGGGATCGACGTTTGCCGGTCGATCCTTCGGCGCGGCGGCCTCGGCGGCGGCGGGATCGTTGCGGAAGGACGCCAGCTGCGTCTCGCGGAAGGAGGCGACGGCGTTGCGCTCGGCCTCGGAGGGCGGGCGCGAGTAGCAAAGCAGGAAGGCGCGTTCGAGCCGTTCGCCGTCATTGGCGGCCTCGCGGAGCAATCGTGCGCCGAGGCCTTGAGCCAGTTCGTAGAGGGCTTCGTCATTCGCGAGGGTCAGCGACTGGAGCGGCGTGTTCGACCGAACCCGCGCGGTGCAGACGCTCTGGAAGTCGGGCGAGTCGAAGGTGGTCAGCAGCGGGTAGGGGGCGCTGCGGTAGAAGTGGATGTAGAGTCCGCGCCGATAGCGGTTGGGCCCGGTCGCGGCGGTCCAGCTCTTCTTCGTCTGGGTGAAGGCGAAGACGCCCTCGGGCTGGGGCGGGCGCACGCCGGGTCCGCCGATCTTCGGATGGAGCAACCCGCTCGCGGAGAGGGCGGCGTCGCGCACGAGTTCGCCCTCGACGCGGAGGCGGTTCTGCCGGGCGAGGAGCTGGTTGAGCGGATCGGTCTCGGCGAGGTCGGGTCGCGCGTGCGAGGACTGGCGATAGGTCGCGGTGGTGACAATGAGCTTGTGGAGCCGTTTCATCGACCAGCCGTTTTCGACGAAGTCGCGGGCGAGCCAGTCGAGCAGGGCGGGATGGGTGGGGTAAGCCCCTTGGGTGCCGAAGTCGTTCTCGGTCTCGACGAGGCCCTTGCCGAAGTAGCGCATCCAGACGCGGTTGACGGTGACGCGCGGGACGAGGGGATGGTCGGGGCGGACGAGCCAATGGGCGAGGTCGAGGCGGTCGGGCCGGGCCTTCTGCCCTGCGTCGCCGGGCAGGGGCGGCAGCACCGCAGGCACGCCGGGGCGCAGGGGTCCGGCCTCGCGGTCGTGGTCGAGGAAGCTGCCGCGCAGGTGGATGTAGGTCTCGCGCGGCTCGGGCAGGTCGCGCATGACCATGGTCGCCACGGGCAGGCCGAGGCCGAGGGCGCGGATGGCTTTCTCGGCGGCCTTTTTCTCCTCGTCCACCTTGGCGAACTCGGCGGAGAGGAGCTGCTTCTGAGCGGCGTTGCGTTTGGCGGGATCGGTGCGGAGGGCGGCGAGGAGCGGGGTTTCCGTCGTCTCGGGGTGGGTGTTGTCGAGTTCGGCCTGTTCCCACGCGGTCTGGCGTTTCGCGGTGGAGGCGACGGTGGCGGTGAAGGTCTTTTTCGCCTCCTCGACCGCCTGCCGTTTCGCGGGATCGGGTTCGTCGAGGAGGAGTTCGCCCTCGAAGACCTCGACGGTGGCTCCGGTGTTGTTCACGTCGGTGCCGTGGTTGAAGAAGGCGAAGAGCTCGAAATACTCGCGATGGCTGACGGGGTCGTATTTGTGGGTGTGGCACTGGGCGCAGCCGAGGGTCAGCCCGAGCCAGACGGCCCCGGTGGTGTTGACGCGATCCACGACCTCCTCGTTGCGGAACTGCTCGGCGTCGGTGCCGCCTTCCTGATTGATGAGGGTGTTGCGATGGAAGCCGGAGGCGACGAGCTGGGCCTTGGTCGCGTCCGGGAGGAGGTCTCCGGCGATCTGCTCGATGGTGAAGCGGTCGAAAGGCAGGTCCTCGTTGATGGCGCGGAGGACCCAGTCACGGTAGGGCCACTGAGAGCGGTCCGCGTCGATGCTGTAGCCGCTGGAGTCGGCGTAGCGGGCTTGGTCGAGCCAGTGGCGGCCCCAGCGCTCTCCGTAGTGGGGCGAGGCGAGGAGTTCGTCGGCGAGCGCGGCGACGGCGGTGTCGGGATCTTTTTGATGTTCGGTCAGGAAGCGCTCGACCCGGTCGGGTGCGGGGAGCAACCCGGTCAGGTCGAGGTGCATCCGCCGGATGAGGGTCGCGGGATCGGCCTCGGGCGAAGGAACGAGGCTGCGGGCTTCGAGTTCGGCGAGGACAAAGCGGTCGATGGGGTTTTTGGCGATGGTCCCGTCTTTCACCACGGGCGGCTCCGGTGCGGCGACCGGTTCGAAGGCCCAGTGGCCTTGGTATTCGGCACCTTCGGCGATCCAACGGCGCAGCTTCTCGGCTTCGGCGGCGGTGACGGTCTTCTTCGATTTCACCGGGGGCATGACCTCGTCGGGGTCGTCGCTGAGGACGCGGGCGAGGGCTTCGCTGAGTTCCGGTTTTCCGGGGACGATGGCCTCCGCCTTCACGGCCGAGTCGCGCTGGTCGAGGCGCAGGTCGCCTTCGAGGGTCTTGTCGTCGGGACCGTGGCAGTGGAAGCACTTGTCGGAGAGGATGGGCCGGATGTCGCGGTTGAAATCGAGCTTCGCCTCCTGCGCCGCGAGGAGGGTGGGGAGAAGGGCGACCGCAGCGGAGGCGGAGGCGATGGCGTGGAGTCGGGACATCCGTGGGGAACGGTAGCGGAAAACGCCGTTCCTCCCAAGGGCCGTGTCTGCGTCCTCCCCGAGCGGTCTCATCATTCTCCAACAGGGAAAGCCCCGGCGCTGCCGGGGAGACTTTCGAGGGGTGGCCTGTCCGGTAGTTTCCCATCCGTAGGGGAGAGGTCTGCGAAAGAAAGGCTTGCCGCGAGGCAAGGGTGGGGCCGAGCGGCCCGCTCGGGGCTACCCTTGAGCTCCGACGCGGCGCGTGGATGGAATTGAGGGGCCTTCCTGCGTCTTTTGAGGAACAAGTGTAGTGCTCCCCTGTGATTTGGACAACCTTTGATCTTATTCAGGCTGCCAGTTTGCATTGTCTTTCGTGGTATTGGGTGGGGGTGAGGTAGTTGAGGGATTGATGGGGCCGTCGTGTGTTGTGGTGCTCGATCCAAGCCCGCACGGCGAGGCGGGCGTGGTCGATGGACTGGAAGCGCCGCGTCCAGCAGAGCTCCCCCTTGAAGGTCTTGATGAAGCGCTCGCAAAGACCGTTCTGCCGGGGGCGTGTAGGCGTGATGTATTCCTGGGCGAGCCCGTAGTCTTTGACCACGGCCCGGTACTGGCGCGATCCGAAGACCAGGCCGTTGTCGTGGCGCAGGAGCATGCTCGCCGGGGCGTTGCGCAGCGCTCCGAAGCGGTTGAGAAGCGCCTCCTCCAAGGCCCGCTCCGCGGTTTTGGCCCGGCCCGTTGGTTCCAGGGCGTGGCCGAGGATCTCGCGGGTGCGGCAGTCGATGACGGGCACGAAGACGCACCAACCGTCCTTGCCGCAGTGAACCAAGGCCAAGTCTGTCGCCCTGCGCTGGTTGGGCGACGGGGCGACCGGGCAAGATGCCTCCACCCGGGGCCGGCTGCCGGTCCGTCGCTTCGGCAGGGTCCAGCCTTTGAGCTTCATGAGGAGGTGGACCTTCTTGCGGTTGACCCGGATGCCCTCACCGAAACGCAGACGGCTCCACGTGCCGCGCACCCCGCAGGCGGGCTCCTCCCGATGGATGCGCCTGATCCTCGCGGCGAGAACCTCGTCGAGGGGGCGGGCCTTGCGTTCCCCCGGCTGGTAGTAGGCCGTGGAGCGGGGCAGGCCGAGCCACTGGCAGAGGCGGCTGACGGGAACCGTCTTCCCCGACGCGAGCAGGCGTTGCTGAACCCGGTTCATGAGTTCGCGTCGGGCAGGGGCTTTCCCAGGATGTCCCTGGCGATCGCCCAAACCTCCTTCTCCATGGCGAGCTCCCCGATCTTGGCGAGCAGCTCCTTCCTCTCGGCTTTGTGTCGGGCCTCCGCGTCCCGGGGATGGGAACGCAGGGCCACCGTCCCCATGGAGACGAAGTCCTCGAACCATTGCTCGACCTCGGCCACCGCCAGGCCGTGGGAGCGGGCCAGTTCGGAGGCAGTGGTTTTGCCCTTGAGGATGTCCATGACGGCGGCGGCCTTGCGGCGGGCCGTCCACCGTTTGATGTCGCCGGGTTCGTTGCTCATCGCGGTGGACAGGCGGGTTGGGGTTCAACGCGGGAGCCGGCGCACCGGAAACGACCGCGCCCGGCTCCGACGAGCCTGGGCGGGGCCCATTCTCGCCGGGCGCTCCTGCGAGAACTTAATCGCTCGCCATTCTTGTTGCTTGTCCATACCTTGAGGGGGACGCTCCACAGACGCCCGAGCAGGGCATCGTCATGGGGGCCATCGCCTTCGAGGTCGCCACCACCGTCATCCCCGGGAGCAAGGCCAAGCACGCCACCAAGCTGAAGGCCCTCGACGACCTAGCCGACGCGAGGTTCGCCAAGGTTTCCGAATTCCGTTTCCGGGGTCATGCGACAATTCTTGACAAATCTCCTTCCGTCCGTTCGCTGCAATGTGATTTTTCAAAAACCGTCAAGAATTGTCGCATGACCCGAATGGCACTGCATTAAGGCCATCCTTCGACCGCGCGAGCGGCGATTGCCTTCCTTAAAACTTCCAAAAACCACAAGATGTTGTGCTCCCGAGCCATCGAGTCCGATCAGGCCCTCTTAGAGCATTTTGCGTTAAACTGTAGCCGAAGCGATAGCCAATTCTTTCGCAGATCCCAAGAGTTACAAGGCTTCAAAGGGATAACAGCGACCACAACTTAACGCAAAATGCTCTAATGCAGTGCCATTCGTTCCTGACCCCATTTCCCAAATTCCCTGCTCATCGGAGTCCATCCTATAGCAAATGGCTTCGCAGCCCCGAAACCAGGCTCCGCTCTAATTCGATAGGGTTGGGCCAAGAATCCGACAGGCGCAAACAAAACGCCCCTAGCTCACCCACGCTCCGCGATCGGCGAGATGGGTTGGTCCTCGGTGGGGCCGGTGTAGAGGGTGAGGGGGCGATAGAGACGGTTGTCGTCGAGCTGTTCGAGGACTTGGGCGGTCCAACCGGCGGCACGGGAGATCGCGAAGATGGGCGTGAATAGGTCGGTCGGGATGCCGAGGGAGTAGTAGACCGTGGCGGAGTAGAAATCGACGTTGGCGTTCAGGTTCTTCCGTTCCTTCATCAGTCCGGCGATGCGCTCGGACATGTCGATCCACTTGGTCTCGCCAAGCTCCTTGGTCAGCTTCACCGCCATCTTGCGGAGGAAGGGGGCGCGGGGGTCGAGGGTGCGGTAGACGCGGTGGCCGATGCCCATGATCTTGCGCTTGTTCGCGAGGGCATCTTCGACGTAGGCGTCGACCTTGTCGAGGCTGCCGATCTCCTGCAGCATGTGGATGACGCCTTCGTTGGCTCCCCCGTGGAGGGGGCCCTTGAGGGTGCCGACCGCCGAGGTGATCGCGGAGTAGAGGTCCGACAGCGTCGCCACGGTGACGCGGGCGCTGAAGGTCGAGGCGTTCATACCGTGGTCGGCGTGGAGGATGTAGGCGGCGTCGAGGGTGCGCGTCGCCTCCTCGCCCGGCTCCTGCCCGTTGACGAGGTAGAGGAAATGGGCGGCCTCGGAAAGGTCGTCGCGCACGGGCACGAGGTCGAGCCCCTGGCGGGCGCGGTGGAAGTGGGCGACCATCAGCGGCATGGTCGCGCAGATGGCCATGGCGCGGTCCTCGTTGAGGACGCGGTCCTGGTCGCCGCCGCGGTGGTCGTAGAGGCCGAGCATGCTGACGCCGGTGCGGAGCACGTCCATGGGCGCAGCGTCCTTCGGGGCGGATTTCAGGAAATCGACGACTCCCTGCGGCAGGTGGCGGTGGGAGCGGAGGTTCTTGGTGAAGGCGTCGAGTTCCGCTTGCGACGGGAGGCGGCGACGGTGGAGGAGGAACATCACCTCCTCGAAGGTGCAGGACTCGACGAGATCCTGGATGTTGTATCCGAGATAGCGGAGCACCCCGGCTTGGCCCTGCACGTCGCTGAGGCAGGATTCGTTTGCGATGACTCCCTCGAGTCCCTTCGAATATTCCGGTTTGTCCGACATAAGATGCTCCTTCTATGATAAAATCGAGGCTTCCCGGTCCATCGGGGAAGCGAATGTTGTGCCGCTTCCCTCCTCAACCCATGGCGCGGACGAGGGCTTGGCCCATGTCGGAGGGGTTCTTCGCCACCTCGATGCCCGCGTCGCGCAGGGCCTCGATCTTGGCGGCGGCGGTGCCTTTTCCGCCTGAGACGATGGCCCCGGCGTGGCCCATGCGGCGTCCCGGAGGCGCGGTCGCCCCGGCGATGAAGGCGGCGATGGGTTTTTTGCAGTTCTTCTTCGCCCAAGCGGCTGCGGCCTCCTCGTTCGAGCCGCCGATCTCGCCGATCATGATGATGGCTTCGGTCTCGGGATCGTCGTTGAACATTTTCAAGACGTCGAGGTGGGTGGTGCCGTTGATGGGGTCGCCGCCGATGCCGACGCAGGTGCTCTGGCCGAGGCCGAGGTTGGTGAGCTGCCAGACGGCCTCGTAGGTGAGGGTGCCGCTGCGGGAGACGACGCCGACCTTGCCGCGCTTGTGGATGTAGCCGGGGGCGATGCCGATGCGGCAGCCTCCGTGGGAGTCCTTGCCCAATCCGGGCGTGACGATGCCGGGGCAGTTCGGTCCGATGAGGCGGGTTTTCTTGCCCTGCATCGCGGCGCGGACGCGCATCATGTCGATCACGGGAATGCCTTCGGTGATGGCGACGACGAGGTCGCAACCGGCGTCGACCGCCTCAAGGATGGCGTCGCCCGCGAAGGGCGGCGGCACGAAGATGGCGGACACGGTCGCTCCGGTCTCGGCGACGGCTTCGGCGACGGTGTCGAAGATCGGGACTTGGTCGGCGAACTTCTGCCCGCCTTTGCCCGGAGTGACTCCGGCGACAAGCTTCGTGCCGTAGTCGAGGCTGAGCTGGGCGTGGCGTCCGCCGAAGGAGCCGGTGATCCCCTGCACGAGGATCTTGGTGTTTTCGTCAACGAGAATGGACATGGGAAAGTGTCAGGGTTCGATGATCAGGCGGCGATGGCGGCGACCGCTTTCTCGGCGGCATCGGCGAGGGTGTCGGCGGAAATGAGGGCGACGTCGGATTCGGCGAGGGTGCGCTTGCCGGCCTCGACGTTGTTGCCTTCGAGGCGGACGACGAGGGGGATGTTCAGGTCCACCTCCTTGCAAGCGGCGACGATGCCTTTGGCGATCACGTCGCAGTCCATGATGCCGCCGAAGATGTTCACGAGGATGGCCTTCACCTTCGGGTCGCCGAGGATGATCTTGAAGGCGTTGGTGACCTGCTCCTGCGTGGCGCCGCCGCCCACGTCGAGGAAGTTGGCGGGTTCGCCGCCGCAGTGCTTGATGATGTCCATCGTCGCCATGGCGAGGCCGGCGCCGTTGACGAGGCAGGCGATGTTGCCGTCGAGGCCGATGTAGTTGAGATGGTATTTCGCGGCCTCGACCTCGCGGGGGTCCTCCTCCGTGGGGTCGTGGAGGGCGGCGATCTCGGGATGGCGGTAGAGGGCGTTGTCGTCGAAGTCGAACTTCGCGTCGAGGGCGAGGACGCGGCCGTCGGGCGTGGTCACGAGCGGGTTGATCTCGACCATGGAGCAGTCGCACTCGATGAAGAGTCGGTAGAGCGCGGAGAGGAGCTTGCCGAACTGCTTCGCCTGGTCGCCGCCGAAGCCGAGCTTGGCGGAGAGCTTGCGCACCTCGTAGGCCTGAAGGCCGAGGAGCGGATGGACGGCTTGGTGGAAGATGCGTTCGGGCGTCTCGGCGGCAACTTCCTCGATGTTCACCCCGCCCTCGGTGCTGGCGACGATGACGGGCGAGCGGCTCTCGCGGTCCATGAGGATGGCGAGGTAGTATTCCTTCTCGATGTCCACAGCGTCGGCGACCATGATTTTGTTCACGAGCTTGCCCTCCTCGCCGGTCTGGTGGGTGACGAGCACCTGCCCGATCATCTTCCCGGCGATGTCGGCGGCCTCGTCGGCGGTCTGGACGAGATGGACCCCGCCTTGGAAGCCGTTCTTGAAGGTGCCCTTGCCCCGTCCGCCCGCGTGGACCTGGGCCTTCACGACGATATTCGAGCCGATTTCGGCGGCGGCGGCCTTGGCCTCCTCGGGCGTCCCGGCGACGCGTCCCTTGGGCGTGGGGACGCCGAATTTCTCGAAGAGTTCTTTGGCCTGGTATTCGTGGATGTTCATGAAGCGATGCGGCGTCCCGGCAACGGGGCGGCAACTTTACGGAGGCGCTTCCACAGGTCAAGGTGGAACTGTCCGGAGCTCCGCATCGATTGCGCCACACGCGGGGGCTTGCGGAGGGGCGGTCGTGGATTGGGGCGTCAACCGGGGTGGGTGGATCGCCCGAGATCGGCAGTTGACCCGACGGAGCGCGCCGTTTTCCCTTGGTGGACCCCGATCCCGTTGTTCAGTCCATATGATCGAGCGCCATCTGCCACTCCTCTTGCAGGCGATGCTTCTGGATCATGCCGATGAGTTCCCCCCGGTTCCATTCGTCCCCCAAGCCGATCAGCATGCGGCCGATGTCCCGGAGATGCTTGGGGGAGCCTCCTTCGCGGAAGAACTGGAGTTTGCGGACGATCACATACTCGGGCGGCGCGAAGACGACTTGGCAGCCCTCGATGTCAACTTTTGCGGCACGGGAAAGACCCCACTCGTGGAGCTCGTCGCGGCCCGCCATGTACATGTCGGCTTTGAAACCCGTCTCATGGTGGATGAGATTGAAGTGGCCGCGTTGGTCTCGAACGCGCTCGGATTCGATAATCTCCAAGGGAGGGCAATAGAACTCTTCCGGCGGGAACGCCTTCACGAGTCGCCCGGCATCCTCCCGGCGCAGGAAGACGATGATGTCCACGTCGTTGGTCAGGCGCGGCTCGCCATAGAAAATGGCCGCAACACTGCCGCTGACCATGTGGCGGACGTCCAGCGCATTCAGCTTCTGGATGAAGATCAAGTATGGCTCAGGTGGCGGCATACATAAAAATCTCCTTCACATGCTGCTGGACCTGCTCCTCGGTCCAATCCGGGTGCTGCTGACGCAAGCGAGCGGCCTTGAGCTTCCGGGCGCCCCAGTACAACTGGAACGCCGTGCGCAGTTTTTGCTCACCCGACATGCGCCGCAGAGTGGCGATGTATTCAGGGGTCAGTTCGGAGGCCATGGGAGCATATTAGCCAGCGATGCGCGTTTTGCATGAAAAAGGATTGAGGTTTCCAGAAGCCCCCTTGAGCGAAATTCCACTCAGCTTGCGACGACGGCCCGTCTCGGGAGGGGGACTCACAACCCGTGCTTCTTGATCTTTTCCCGCACCGTGAGGCGGGACAGCCCGAGCCAGTCGGCGGCGCGGGAGATGTTGCCGCCGCTTTTCCGCAGGGCCTCGCCCACGAGAGCCTCCTCCAGCGCCTCGACGGCGCGGCGATGGGCCGTCGTCCCGCCCGGCGCGGCGGCCTCGTCGATGAGGCGGGCGCACCATTCGCGCAGGGGGTCCCGCCCGGCTCCGGCCTCGGCCTCGCCCCCGTCCGTCTCGCGCAGCAGCTCCTCGACGAGAGTCCGGTCGATGGGGTAGCCGCGGCTGCGGAGGAGCGCCTTGCGCACGAGGTTCTGGAGTTGGCGCACGTTGCCGGGGAGTCGCGCCGATTCGAGGCAGGCGATCGCCCCGCGCTCCATCGCCACCGGAGGCAGCCCGAGCTCGCGGGCGAGCCGCCGCAGGAAGAAATGCGCCAGCAGCGGAATGTCCCCGGTGCGGTCGCGCAGGGGCGGCAGCTTGATCGTGGCCACGTTGAGGCGATAGAAGAGGTCCTCGCGGAACCGCCCCTCGGCGATCATGCGCTCCAGTGGACGGTGGGTCGCGGCGATGATGCGGACATCGACGGCGATCTCCTCGTTGCCGCCGACGCGCTGGAAGCGCTTCTCCTGGAGCACGCGGAGCAGCTTCGCCTGGAGGTCGAGATCGAGGTCGCCGATCTCGTCGAGGAAAAGGGTCGCGTTGTTCGCCTGCTCGAATTTCCCGATCCGCGTCGCCGTCGCCCCGGTGAAAGCGCCTCTCTCGTGGCCGAAAAGCTCCGATTCCAGCAGGTTCTCGGGGATGGCCGCGCAGTTCACCGTGACGAAGGGCCGGTGGGCGCGGTGGCCATGCTGGTATAGGGCGCGGGCGACGAGTTCCTTGCCCGTGCCCGTCTCGCCTCGGATCAGGACCGTGACCGGGGTGGGGGAAAGGCGGCCCAGCGCCTTGTAGACGTCGAGCATGGCGCGGCTGTTGCCGACGAGCGTGTCGCTCTCCTCGGCCAGTTCGTTGCGCGGATCGATGGCCACGGGCTCGGAACCCTTCCTGGAGCAGTCGATCGCCTCGCGGACGACGCGCCTCACCTCGGCGGGATCGAGAGGCTTCGCAAGGAAATCGAAGGCCCCCGCCTTCACCGCTTCGATCGCCGAGCCGCTCCCCGCGGCGCGCGCCATGCCGATGAAGGGCAGCAGCGGATGGGAGCGACGCAGCGACTTGAGCCACTCGAAACCTTTGAAGGATTCGCCCGAGAGATCGCAGAGGATCGCGTCGAACCCCCGGCCCTCCAGCTCCTCCACCGCCGCCTCCGCGTCCGGCACCGTGACGAGGCGTAGGTCCATGTCCTGAAAAGCCTCGCTGGCGGCGCGGACAGTTTCCGCGTCGGCATCGACCACGAGGAGGGAGGGGACGTTCGACGTCGCCATGGCGGAAAAGCGGAAAAACGGTCGAGGATTTTCCGACCGCTGGTAAGACACTTACCACGTTCCGCCGCGATTGCCCAGCGTTTCCCGCCAAAAACCCGTTCCAACGCCTCTCCACGAGCCGTTTACGAACCTTGGCACGCTAGATGCTTTAGTGAATGGCCCAACCCTGTCACCTCAAAAAAACATGAAAAAAATCGAAGCCATCATCAAACCCTTCAAACTCGAAGAAGTCAAAGAAGCCCTCACTGAAGCCGGGGTCCACGGCCTCACCGTCAGCGAAGTGAAAGGTTTCGGCCGCCAGAAGGGCCACACCGAAATCTACCGCGGGTCGGAGTACACCGTGGACTTCCTGCCCAAGGTGAAGCTTGAGATCGTCGTCGAGGACGGCGACGCCGCCAAGATCGTCGACACGATCGTGAAGGCCGCCTCCACCAACAAGATCGGCGACGGCAAGGTCTTCGTCTCCGCGATCGAGGACGCCGTCCGCATCCGTACCGGCGAACGCGGCAACGACGCCATCACCGTGTCGGGCGAATAAGGGGAGGCCATCGGTTCCCTTTCCCGATCTTTCCCGATGCAAGCCCGGTTCCGCGACGAGCGGTTCCGGGCTTTTTCGTGTTCCGTCGAACCCCAACGAAAAGGAACGCGGCACTACCTGTCCGCGCCCCCGCGCCCCTCTTGCGCCTCCAACCACTCCTCCACGATCCCGCGGAAGGCCGTCACCGCCGGGTCGTCGCCCTCGCGCGACCAGACCATCACGACCGGAAGGGTCTCCTCCGGCGTCAGCGGGATCAGCTTCGCCTCCGGGGTCTCGGGGGTGACGCTCTCGGGCACGATCCCGATGCCGGACCCGGCTTCGACATAGCGCAGGATCGTGCCGATCACGCTCGGGGTGTGGACGATGCGCGGGGCGAAGCCGGCGGCGGCGCAGGCGGCGAGGATGGTGTCGTGCGAGCCCGCCCCCTCGCGCCGCGCGAGGAGCACGACGGGTTCCCCTGCCAACTCCTTCCATGCGATCGTCTTGGCGGCGGCGAGGCGGTGGTCCGAAGGAACGGCGGCGCAGAGGCGCTCTTGGCAGAGCAGCAAGGATTGCAACCCGAGGGCCTCGTGGGCGAGGACGGGCCGGGTCAGGCCGACGGAGAGCCGCCCTTTCGAGACCATCTCCCAGACCCGCTCGGGGGTGCGCTCCTCCAGGACGATGGTCACGCCCGGATAGCGGTGGTGGTAGGCCTTCAGGAGGTTTCCGAGGAAGGCCCGCGTCGGCGGCCCGATGTAGCCGAGGCGCAGCTCCCCGACCTCCCCGGCGGCGGCGCGACGCACCCGGCGCACCGCCTCGTCGAGGCGCTCGAAGAGGAATCCGGTCTCCCGCAGCAGCGCCTCCCCGCCCGGAGTCAGGCGCATGGCGCGGCGCTTCCGGTCGAGGAGGAGGGAGCCGATCTCCGCCTCCAGCTCCTGCACCGCCCGGCTCAAGGCGGGCTGGGCGATACGAAGACGTCGCGCCGCCTTCGAAAAGCTCAGCTCCTCGGCGACGGCGTGGAAATAACGGAGGTGACGGAGGTCCATCGATGCCGGATCGGCATGGAACGAGTATCAGAAATTCCTCCTTGTTACAAGGGGAACCGATCCCGTTCCTTCGGGCCTCGAGTTGGGCCTCCGGCGACCGCCGATCAGCGGTCCCGCGAAGCGGTTCTGAATTTCGGCTGGCGACATTCCGCGAAAATCGGTCTTTCCGACGCGAAGGGGCGCATTATAGTGCGCCCGCCATGTCCGAAACCGAAAAGCAGGAACCCGTTGAAGCCGTGAAACTGATGGCCGTGAACCGGGGCGAGATCGCCATCCGGATCTTCCGAGCCGCCACCGAACTCGGATTGCGCACCGTCGCGATCTACGCCGAGGAGGACCGCTTCTCACGCCACCGCTTCAAGGCGGACGAGGCCTACCGCCTGCGCAAGGAGAAGGGGCCCGTCGGGGCCTACCTCGACATCGAGGGCATCGTCCACCTCGCGAAGGAGAAGGGCGCGACCCTCATCCACCCCGGCTACGGCTTCCTCTCCGAGAACGCGAACTTCGCCCGCGCCTGTCGCGAGGCCGGGCTGACCTTCATCGGACCCGATCCCGAGATGCTCGACGCCATGGGCGACAAAGTTTCGGCCCGCGCCCTCGCGAAGCAAGCGAACGTCCCCACCCTCCCCGGCACCGAGGAGCCGGTCACCGACCGCGCCGAGGCGCTCAAGATCGCCCGCGAGATCGGCTTCCCCCTCATCATCAAGGCGGCCTTCGGCGGCGGCGGACGGGGGATGCGCGTGGTGCAGAAGGAGTCCGAACTCGACGGCCTCCTCGACCAAGCCCAAGCCGAGGCGGAGAAGGCCTTCGGCAACCCCGCCGTCTTCCTCGAACGCTTCGTGGGACGCGCCAAGCACATCGAGGTGCAGATCCTCGGCGACAAGCACGGCAACATCGTCCACCTCCACGAGCGCGACTGCTCCGTGCAGCGACGCCACCAGAAGGTTATCGAGATCGCCCCCTCCGTCGGGCTCGACGAGACCGTGCGGCGCGAGCTTTGCGAGGCCTCGGTCCAGATCGCCAAGGCCATCGGCTACAACAACGCCGGCACCGTCGAGTTCCTCTACGACCTCGACACGACGGAGTGGTTCTTCATCGAGATGAACCCCCGCATCCAAGTCGAGCACACCGTGACCGAGGTCATCACCAGCATCGACCTCGTCCGCTCGCAAATCCTCGTGGCGCAGGGGCACGAGTTGTTCAGCCACGAGATCGACCTGCCGCAGCAGGACGACATCCCGCGCAACGGCTACGCGGTGCAGGCGCGCATCACCACCGAGGACCCGGCCAATGGATTCGCCCCCGACTACGGCAAGATCCTCAACTACCGCTCCGCCGCCGGCTTCGGCATCCGTCTCGACGCGGGCGCGGGCGATGCGGGTTCGGTGGTGACGCCCTACTACGACTCGATGCTCGTGAAGCTGACCGCCTACGGCCCGCGCTTCGACATCGCCCTCCAGCGCATGCACCGCGCCCTGCGCGAGTTCCGCATCCGGGGGGTGAAGACGAACATCCCCTTCCTCGAAAACGTCGTTCTCGACGAGACCTTCCGCACGGGCGGGGCCACGACGCGCCTCATCGACACGAATCCCGACCTTTTCAAATTCCAGCCCCGCCGCGACCGGGCCACGAAGCTGCTCTCCTACCTCAGCGACGTCACCGTCAACGGCAACAGTACGGCCAAGGGCTACCGCCCCGCCGAGGTCCTCCCGCCCGCCCGCGTGCCCGAGTTCGACGTGAAAGGCGACTTGCCCAAGGGCTCGCGCGACCGCCTCCTCGAACTGGGGCCGGAGAAATTCGCCGCTTGGATTCGCGATCAGAAGCCGCTCCTCATCACCGACACGACGATGCGCGACGCCCACCAGTCGCTCATCGCCACGCGCATGCGCACCGTCGATATGCTGAACGTGGCCGAGGTCGTGGCCCACCGCACCCCGCAGCTCTTCAGCCTCGAAATGTGGGGCGGCGCGACCTTCGACACGGCGATGCGTTTCCTCAAGGAGTCGCCGTGGGACCGTCTCCGCGAACTGCGGGAACGGGTTCCCAACATCTGCTTCCAGATGCTCTTCCGTGGCTCCAACGCTGTCGGCTACTCGAACTACCCCGACAACGTCGTGGCCGGGTTCGTGAAGCACGCCGCCGAGTCGGGCATGGACCTCTTCCGCATCTTCGACTCTCTCAACTACCTCCCCAACATGACCGTGGCGATGGAGGCGGTGCGCGAGCAATCCCATGCCCTCTGCGAAGCCGCGATCTGCTACACCGGCGACATCCTCGACGAGAAACGCGACAAGTATTCGCTGAAATACTACATCGCCAAAGCCAAGGAGGTCGAAAAGATGGGAGCGCACATCCTCGCCATCAAGGACATGGCCGGACTCTGCAAACCCCAGGCCGCCTACAATCTTGTCAAAGCGCTCAAGGAGGAAATCGGCATCCCCATCCATTTCCACACGCACGACACCTCCGGCCTCAACGCCGCCTCCGTCATCGCCGCGGCCCGCGCCGGAGTGGACATTGCGGACCTCGCCATCGCCTCCATGTCCGGCTCCACCTCGCAGCCGAACCTCAACTCCGTCTGCGCCGCTCTCGCCAGTTCGGAACAGGATCCCGGTCTCGATCTCGGCGCGCTCAACGAACTCTCCGACTATTGGGAGGAAGTCCTCGGCTACTACAAGCCCTTCGACTCCGCCCCGCGCTCCGGCACCGCCGAGGTTTACGAGCACGAAATGCCCGGCGGCCAGTACACCAACCTCCGCGAGCAGGCCAACGCCATGGGCCTCGGCCACCGCTGGCGCGAGATCGCCCGCACCTACGCCGAGGTCAACCAGCTCTTCGGCGACATCATCAAGGTCACGCCCAGCTCGAAGGTCGTCGGCGACATGTGCATGTATCTCGTCACTCGGGGCATCCGCCCGCAGGACGTGCCCTCCCTCGCCCCCGGTTCGCACGACTTCCCCGAGTCCGTCATCGACATGCTCTCCGGCGGTCTCGGCCAGCCCGACGGCGGCTGGCCCGCCGACGTGCAAAAGGCCATCCTCGGCGACCGCCCCGCCACGACGAAGCGCCCCGGCGAACTCGCCGCGCCCGTCGATCTGGAGGCGACCCGCGCCGCGCTCGCGGAGAAGCTCGGACGCCCCGCCAACGACGACGACCTCTACAGCCACCTCATGTATCCGCAGGTCTTCGCCGACTTCGACCAGTTCCTCGCGAGCTACGACGAAGTCTCGGGACTGCCGACCCCGGCCTTCTTCTACGGCCTCTCCGTCGGCGAGGAGATCCAAGTGCAGATCGATCGCGGCAAGCTGCTTTTCATCAAGCTCATCGGCATCGGCGAGGCCGACGAGGAGGGACACCGCAACGTCTTCTACGAACTCAACGGCATGCCCCGCGAGTCGCAAGTCCTCGACAAGGCCCTCGCCCCGAAGAACACCTCCGCGAAACCCAAGGGCGACCCGAAGGATCCCCTCCAAGCCGTCGCCCCCATGCCCGGCATGGTCACCGACCTCGCCGTGGGCATCGGCACCAAGGTGAAAGCCGGCGACCCGATCCTGACCCTCGAAGCCATGAAGATGCTCACGACCATTTCGGCGAACGCCGACGGGACCGTGACGGAGCTACTCGTGAAAAAGGGCGATGCAGTCTCGACCGACGACCTGCTCGCGCGGCTGGAGGTGTGAGGCGGTGGCAAAAGGGAGCGCGGGCACTCCTGCCCGCCGTTGAATCATGGCGGCGCAGCCGCGTAACAATAAAGCATCCCCGCGGCAAGCCGCGGGGTATTGGCCCGGCGCAGATCGAAGGATCGATCCGCGAAAAAGTCTACTCGCTGCAAGCAGCGGGGAATCCGACCCGCTGAGATTCAAAGATGCGGGCAGGAGTGCCCGCGCTCCCGCTCAAAACCGGGGAGCAGGAGTATGAGTAGGAGGAGTTCAATGCTCGATCTCCTCCTCCTTCGGCTCGGGGAGCCAGAAGGAGAGGATCACCCCGATCAGGGCGTAGACTCCCGCGACGATGGCCCCGTTCTTCGCGAGGGCGGTCACGGGCTGTCCGGCGGAGAGGCTGAGGGTGATGAAGGCGGCGGCGGTGCCGAGGACGCGGCCGCCGATGTTCGCCGCGAAGCTCTCGCCCGTGCCGCGCAGGTGGACGGGGAAGACGAGGGGGATGTAGTTCCCCCAGAAGCTGAACTGGGCGATGGTGAGAACACCGGCGAGGAAGATGCCCCATTTGATCAGGGCAAGGCTGCCCTCCGTCTCCAGCGAACCGGCGACCCACCAGAAGTAGGCCGGCACGAAAAGCATCGCGGGGATGAGGAAGAGGCGCAACAGAGCGCGGCGGCTCACGATCCAGACAGCGAGTACGGCGAAGAGGACGCGTCCGACGAGCCCCCCGATCTCCTGCCATTTCGTGACCGTGGAGGTCTGCTTGTCGCTCGCGTTGCCGGCGGCCTGTTTGCCGATGCGGGTCAGCACAGGATCGGCCGGGGCGGCTTCTCCCTTCGCGGCGGCGGCCTCGATGGCAGCGGTTTTGGCGCTCTCCTCGGCTTGAGTCGCGACCGCCTTGACCTCGACGTGGCCGCGCGGCCAAGCGAGGATTTGCGGCAGTTGCTGGATCGCGCCGAAGGCGATGCCGTAGCTCGCGGCGAAGATCAGGGTCGTGACCACGGTGGTACGGATCAGGGCGGGGCTGAAAAGCTCGCGGATGCTGGGCCGCTTGAGCTTGCCCTCGGCCTTCTTCTTCGCCCAAGCCGGGGATTCGGGGAGGAAGGGGCGGATGAGGATGAGCGGGATCGCCGGGATCACGCCGGAGATGAGGGTGTAGCGCCAAGCCTCGTGCCCGCCGTGGATCGCGGGGAAGCTCTGCGCGTAGGTCGCGGCGTAGTAGTTCGCCAGCGCCACGAGGAGGCCGCCGATGGAGGAGAATGCCTGGGTGTAGCCGAGGACTTTCTCGCGCCGCTTCGCCTCGGGGAACAGCTCCGCGAGCCACGCGACGGCGGCGACGAACTCGACGCAGACCCCGATGAAGACGAGGCAGCGGAAGAAGAGAAGCTGCGGCAGGGTCTGCGCGAAGGAACCCGCGGCGAAGGCGGCGAAGGCGTAGAGGAGGATGGAGAAGGTGAGGACGCGACGGCGACCCAGCTTGTCGGTGAGGTAGCCGCCGAGCAGGCCGAAGACGCCCCCGGCGAGGGCGGGCACGAAGAAAAGGGTGCGCGCCCATTTGATGTACATCTCGCCACCGGGCGCCCATAACTGCGCCGCCTCGCCCGGGGCCATGCCGCCGGCGATGAGTTCCTGCACGAGCGGGGCGCTCAGCGAAGCGATCACCGGTTTGATGATCAGCGGAAGCATGAGCAGCTCGTAGATGTCGAAGGCGAAGCCGATCGAGGCGATGATGCAGATGAGCCAACGGGTCAAGCCCATTCCAGAGACGGGGGTGGAGGTCGCGTTCAAAGTGGGACCACCCTAGCCAACCCGGAAGGGTGCGGCAACGGAAAATAAGGGCGCGGACGCGGCGGGATCATGTGGCACCGACCCGCCTGATCCAAGTCGCATTTCTTTTGCATGGCCAGGCCGCGCAAGCCCTGCTATGGGTTGACCTGCCATGAACCCCGGAATGATCGACCGGCTGATCGAACGGCTCGACAAACTGGAGCCGGAGGAGGTCCAGCGTCTCGTCCTCAAGATCGTGCAGGAGAAAGGCTTCCTCGAAAAAGTCTTCGAGGTGCTGCGCGAGGGCGTCGTCGTGACCGGGCCGAGGGGTTCGATCCACTACATCAACCAAGCCGCCTGCGACTTCTTCGGGCTCGACCCGAAGGAGGCGATCCGGGGCGAAGTGGGCACGCTCTTCCCCGGCCTCGACTGGGAGAAGGTCGCCGCTTCGGGCGGGGTGGTCAACCGCGACCTCGTTGTGCGCTATCCCGAGCCGCGTCTGCTCAATTTCTACGTCGCCCCTTTCGACAACCGCGAGGCGGGCGAGGATCTCGGTGGGCACGTCATCATCCTGCGCGACCGGACCCGGACCGTGGCGCGGCAGCGGCAGGAGATCGAATCGGGCAAGCTCGAAGCCGTCACCAGCCTCGCCGCCGGGGTGGCCCACGAGATCGGCAATCCGCTCAATTCGCTGAACATCCACCTCCAAGTCGTCGAGCGGAAGATCAAAAAACGCGCCGATCCCGGTCTCGCCCGCGAGTTGCTCGACTCGCTCGAAGTCGCGCGTGGCGAGATCAAACGCCTCGACGGCATCGTCGAGAAATTCCTCAACGCGGTGCGCCCGGTGCGCCCGAACCCGCAGCCCACCGACCTGAATGCGCTGATCGAGGAAGCGATGACCTTCCTCGGACCAGAGATCGCCGACCGCCGCATCGCCGTGACCCTCGACCTCGCCGAGGGCCTGCCCCTGCTCCATGTCGATCCCGACCAGATGAAGCAGGTCTTCCACAACCTCGTCCGCAACAGTTGCCAGGCGATGGGCTCCGACGGCGGGATCGTGGTGCGCACCGGCGGCAGCGACAAGAGCGTCTTCGTGACCTTCGCCGACAGCGGCCCCGGCGTGCCCGCCGACCAAGTCAGCCGCGTCTTCGAACCCTATTACACGACCAAGAAGACCGGGTCGGGTCTCGGCCTGCTCATCGTCCACCGCATCGTCCACGACCACGGCGGCGAGGTCGAGTTTCGCAGCCGCGAGGGCGTCGGCACCGAGGTCACCGTGCATCTGCCACGAGCCGAGAAATTGATGCGCTTCCTCCCCGCCAAGTCCGAGGCGGCGGTGATCGATGTCGATGTGGAGACTTGAACGATGCACCTGCCCGACCACACCCTGCTCATCGTCGATGACGAGAAGAACACCCGCGAAGGGCTGCGGCTCTCGCTGGAGGACGAGTTCGACGTCTATGTCGCGGCGAACCTTGTCGAGGCCGAGGAGGTCCTGAAGAGTGAATCCATCGATGTGATGCTCACCGACCTGCGCCTCGGCGGGGAGAGCGGCCTCGACCTCATCGACCGCGCCCTCGCCCAGCCGCAGCCGCCCGTCTGCATCCTCATGACCGCCTACGGCTCGGTCGATGTCGCGGTCGAGGCGATGAAAAAGGGTGCCTACGACTACGTGAGCAAACCGCTCAACATCGACGAGCTGGAGATCGTCATCAAACGGGCGATCCGAAGCCGCGCCGTCGAGAGGGAGAACGTGGCGTTGAAAGCGCAGGTCTCCGACCGCTACGGGCTCGAGAACCTGATCGGGCGCTCCGTCGTGATGCGGCCCGTCTTCGAGACCGTCCGCCAAGTCGCGCCGACTCGGGCCACCGTGCTGATCGAGGGCGAGAGCGGCACGGGGAAGGAGCTCGTCGGCCGCGCCATCCACCACCTCAGCGGACGACCCAAGTCGAAGCTCGTCACGGTGCATTGCGCCGCCCTCAGCGAGCAGCTTCTTGAGAGCGAACTCTTCGGCCACGAGCGCGGCGCCTTCACCGGAGCGGTGGAGCGCCGCATCGGGCGCTTCGAGGAGGCCGACGGCGGCACCCTCTTCCTCGACGAGATCGGCGAGATCGACGCCAACATCCAAGTGAAACTGCTCCGCGCCCTCGGCGAGCGCACCATCGAGCGGCTCGGCTCCAACAAGCCCGTCAATGTCGATGTGCGCGTCGTCGCCGCGACGAACAAGGACCTCGGCGAGATGGTGCGCGAGGGGACATTCCGCGACGATCTCTATTTCCGTCTCAACGTCGTCTCCATCCGCATGCCTCCCCTGCGCGAACGCAAGGAGGACATCGTGCTGCTCGTCGATGCCTTCCTCAAGGAGTTCGCCGAGGAGAACGGCAAGCCGCCCATGGAGCTGACCGCCGAGGCCATGCAAATGCTGCTCGACTACGACTGGCCCGGCAACGTGCGCGAGTTGCGCACCGTGATCGAGCACGGCGTGGTGATGTCGAACACCGGCAAGATCGGCCTGCGCCATCTGCCGCATTTCCTCCGCGACGGTTCGCTCGGCGGGCTGCGATCCGGGTCCGGGAAGCGCGTCGCTTTGTCGGGGGTGGCCGCAGTCTCCGTCGAGCCGGAGGATCTCAATCTCGCGAAGATGGAGGAGCGTCTCATCCGTCTCGCCCTCGACCGCACCGGCGGCAACCGCACCGAAGCCGCCAAGCGCCTCGGTATCTCCCGGCGGACGATGCACCGGAAGCTGAAGGAGATGGGGCTGGAGGAGTAGGTGTGATCCTCCCCGTTCCGGCGGGCATCGCCCGCCTTCCTCCTGCCCCTAGCCCGCATTTCTCACACTTTTTCTGCTGCGACTTGCTGCGGCTCGCCCCGGCTTCGTTCCGCCCGGATTTCCCCTTGGACAGTATGTTCTCTAGCAGCCATCCTCCCCGCCCGAGGGCAGCCCTTCCACCGGGCGGAGCAGCTTGCTCAGCTTGGCCCACGACTTGAGGGTGGCTTTTTGGCTCTCGGCAATCATCTCGCCATAGAGATCGACCACCTCCTCGCCGGTCGGCGTGAGCGTGGCACCGCCTTTGCTCCTCCCGCCGCGTGCGGTGGCCACCAGCGGCTGCTGGAAACTTGAGTTCATGGTCCGCACCGAGGTCCACGCGTGGTTGTAGGAGATCCCCATCCGCTGCGCCGCCTCGGCGATGCTGCCAGTGTCGCGGATCTGCTCCAAAAGCAGGATCTTGCCCCAGCCGAGCACTAACTGCCGCCCTCCGAAGACGCGGAGGCGAGGCTGCAGGCTGTATCCAGCGGTGTATTCGCGCGGCGTTTGCATCCGCGACCCTAGCGCCGACGGCTTCCTGCTTCAACCCGGCACCGCATCAAATAAGCGGTACCCCGCCCATCAAGGCGTTGAGCCGACCCTCGTGATCAGTCTTGTGGCCCACCTTCCCCTTGGCCGCCGAACTCGAAAGCGGGCTGCAGCTCAACGATGCGGTCAGCCTCGAGGTTGGCCGGGAGGAGATGGGTGATGAGGAGGACGCCCTTCCCCGCAGCCCGCTCCGCCTTCAGCGTCTCCACGACTCGGTCCACCGACTCGACGTCGAGGGCGGCGAAGGGCTCGTCCATCAGCAGGAAGGGCCGCCCGCAGACCAGAGCGCGGCAAAGGGCGAGGCGGTATTGCTGGCCGACGCTGAGGTTGCGCCCGCGGTCCGAGAGGACGTGGTCGAGCCCGCCGCGCCGCTCCACCACCTCGCGCAGGGCGACTTCGTCCAGCGCCCGCCATACCTCCGCGTCGGGGATCTCCTCCGACCCGAGGGCGATGTTCTCCCGGATCGTGCCGACGAACAGGTAGGGCTGTTGCTCGACGAAGGCGGCGAGGAAGGGCGGAGCTTGGGGGAAGGATCGCGTCGAGCCGTCCTCCAGCGTCGCGGTGAAGGTGCCCGCGTTGGCGAGGCGCAGGCCGGCGAAGCTCTCCGTCAGCGTCGACTTCCCGCAGCCCGACGGCCCCATCAGGGCGACGATCTCGCCACGGGACAGCGCCAGCGACCGGTCCCACACCACCGGCGGGTTGTCCCCGTAGGCGATGGTCACGCCCTCGGCCGAGAGGCGCGTCACCTGCGGCACTTTCTGCTGGAAATCGCCGAAGCGCTCGGTGCGGTCGGCCTCTTTCGTGGAGTCGTCGTAGAGCAGGGCGGCGAGGCGTCCGCCCTCGATGAAGAAGCGGTTCCAGTCGTAGGCCGCCCCCACCAAGGTCTTGGCCGAGCCGAGGAAGAGGGTGATGTAGAAGGGGTAGACGAGCGCCTCCTCGGCGGTGAGGGCCCCGCCGCGGATCTGGTAGGCGACGAGGGTAAGCACGCCGGTGATGACGAGCTGGCTGACCAGCTCGTTCGTCCCGAGCAAGGCGGCCATGGACTTCGTGACGCGCATCCCGGCGGTGTAGAGGCCGCCGAGTTGGCGGTCGAGCCGGGAGAGGGAGAAACCCTCGCTCCCGTATGTGCGGATGGTGCGCAGGCCCTCGAAGGTCTCGATCATCGACTGGAAGACCCCGCCCTCGATCTCGCGGGCCTGCCCTAGGGTCGGTGCCATGCGGCGCTGCACCGCGATGTTGAGCCAAGCCAAGGCGAAGGCGGCGACCAGAGGGATGAAGGCGATCATCCCGCTGTAGTAGAAGAAGAACACCGCCGTGCCCACGAACATCGTCACCTGGGTGATCTGCTGGGGGATCGACTGGGTGAGGAAGTCCTCGGCCGTGAAGAGGTCGCCGGTGAGGCGCGTCATCCAGTCGCCGCGCTTCGCCGTGTCGAGGGCGTCGAGGCGCATCCCCGTAAGCGAGTGGACCGCGTCGCGCTTCAGCCCGATGCTCACGATGAGCCGGAGCCACTCGCTGAGGATGCCGTCGAGGACGATCCCGATCCATTGCACCACGCCCACGGCGAGCCCGAAGAAGACGAGCAGCTTCAGGAAATCCGTCGCCGGCGTCTCCGCGAGGGTCTGCGTGCCCTCGGTGAAGAACTGGAGGAAGCGCGGCGGCAGCAGATGCACCCCCGAGAGGAGGATCGCGGCAGGGATCCACAGCTTGTATTTCCACCCGAGGCGGCCCGTGATCTCGCGGATGAGGCGCAGGGAATGCCGCCGCGTCTCGCGGAGGTCCGGCCCAAGTTCACCGGGTCCGTCCGGCCCGTCGAATCCATCGTCCGGGGTGTCGATGTCGGGGGCCTTGCTCATGGACGTGGGGAAAAAAGTTCCGGCGGGTGTGCATAGAGTCCCGCCCGCATTCGTCTCTCCGGGGAGCCTTGCTCGGATCGCCGCCGAAAACAAGCCCGAATCCGTGCCAAAGACTTTTTATGAATTTTCTCGACCCCGAAACCGATTCCCTGCAAACTGATCGCGCATGAAGGACGCACTCACATTCCAAGAAAGAATCCTTGCGGTTCGCCGCGGCATCCGCGCCCGCCAGCCCCTGCAACAGCGCATCGACCTCGTCCGCGCCCGCCATCGCGAACTTCTCCGCAAGAACTCCCGCTCCACCGAGCCGCGCGTCCTCGCCGTCCACCTCGACCGCTGAGCCAACCCTTCCACCCCAGACGAAGCCCTCCTATGACGACTACCGACATCGCCCCGCAGCGCCCCCTGCCCGCAGACGCCGCGCCCATGCCGCGCCTCACCCCGCAGAATTCCGAGCGCCTCGGCATGGGTCTGCTCGTGATCCAGCCGAGCCCCTTCTGCAACATCAACTGCGACTACTGCTACCTGCCCAACCGCACCGACACCCGCCGCATGGACCACGCCGTGCTCGAGCGGGTCATGGACAGGATCTGGGCAAGCGGCCTCGTCGTCGGGCCTTTCAGCCTCCTCTGGCATGCGGGAGAGCCGCTCGCCGTGCCGATCGCGTGGTATGAGAAGGCGTTCGACATCATCAACCGCCACCCCAAAGCGAAGGACTTCGTCGTCCACTCCGTCCAGACCAACGGCACCCTCATCAACGACAACTGGTGCGATTTCTTCAAACGGCACCAAGTCGAGGTCGGCCTCAGCCTCGACGGGCCGCAGGAGATCCACGACCACCACCGCAAGACCCGCTCCGGCCAAGGCACCTTCGACAAGGCCATCCGCGGGCTGGAGTGCCTCAAGCGCAACGGGGTGCCCTTCGGCGTCGTCAGCGTCATCTCCGACATCTCCGTGGACCATCCCGACGAGATCTACGAATTCTACCGCGAGCACGGCATCGACGGCGTCGGCTTCAATATCGAGGAGATCGAGGGGGCCAACCAAAGCTCCTCCCTCGACCGCAACGGAGCTGTCGGTCGCATCCACTCCTTCATGAAGCGCTTCTACGAGCGCAACAAGGCCGACGGATTCCCCATCAACGTGCGCGAGTTCCAGAACGCCGAGCGCAACATCCTCGAACCCGGCTGGTCCTCCCGCCCCGACGGCGACTACTACAATCTGGAGGCTGACCCCTTCGGCATGATCAACGTCGACTGTTTCGGAAACTTCTCCTCCTTCTCCCCCGAGCTCCTCGGCCAGCCCACCGAGAAATACGGCTCCTTCACCTTCGGCAGCCTCCTTTCCGGCAACGTCTTCGACGCGACGAAAAACGAGTCCTTCCAGCGCGTCCTCGCCGACATCGAGGCGGGCAACCGCAAGTGTGCCGAGACCTGCCAGTTCTACCAATACTGCGGCGGGGCCTCGCCCTCGAACAAATACTACGAGAACGGCAGCTTCGACTCCACCCGGACGCGGCAGTGCGTCTCCACCGTGCAGATCCCCATGCGCATCGTGCTCGAGGATCTCGAAAACGAACTCGGCATCACCGCCACTATCCCGCCCATCGCGACGGGACCGGAGGCGGCGGGGCCGCGTGCGCCCCGACCGGAGGCTCCCCAAGCCTGCGCCGCCCGGCCCAGCGCGGCATGACCCCGACTTGATGCCCTTCCCATCCCTTTTCGGACCCGTTGGCGCGGGCCCGCGAAACCCGAAGTGAAAATCCAACCAAAGAAAGAAACAATCCTATGGCTATCCTCAGAAGCACCGACGGCAGATTCTATGATGTCGCCGACGACCAACTCGAAGGGAAACTCATCCCCGCCGAGCAAATCAAAGAGAAACTCGACGCCGTCGGCGCCGGCCCCGCCGAGGGTCCGGTCGGCCCCGGCCCGCAGATGGTGGTCCCCGGCGCGGGCGGCCAGGTCGTGATCCAGATCTACACCTCCGCCGGCGACGCCGGCGCACCCGAAGGGGCGGCCCCCGAAGGCGACGGAGGCGAAGTCGAGGCCCACGGCTACTGCTGGCGCCGCAACTACTTCTCCAACTACTGGCGCCGCAACTGCTGGCGCAACGGCTACGGCGGCTACGGCTATTGATCCCCGCCCCGGGATCGCCGGGCCCGCCGCATCGGCGGGTCCGGTGGATCGGGCGAGAGCCCCCTTTCCGACCCTTTTCCGGATCCGCCAGCGCGGATCCGAGAAATCCGAAACGAAAACCAAAATCCAAACCAAAAACAACACCATGGCTATCCTCAGAAGCACCGATGGCAAGTTCTACGAGCTCGCCGACGACCAACTCGAGGGGAAACTCATCCCCGCCGAGCAAATCAAAGAGAAACTCGACGCCGTCGGCGTCGGTCCCGCCGAGGGACCGGTCGGCCACGGCCCGCAACTGTCGGTCCCCGGCGCGGCGGGCCAAGTCGTGATCCAGATCTACACCTCCGCCGGCGACGCCGGGGCGCCCGAAGGGGCCGCCGCCGAAGGCGCGGGGGACGAGGTCGAGGCCCACGGCTACTGCTGGCGTCGCAACTGCTTCTCCAACTACTGGCGTCGCAACTGCTGGCGCAACGGCTACGGCGGCGGCTACCGCTGGTAATCCCCGGCACGGTCCCCCGGACGCCGGAGCGCCCGCGAAAGCGGCGTCCGGCGGACCGGGGGATTTCCCCGTTTCCCTATCCAACCCTGTCCGCTCCCAGGCATGACCCTGTCCGCCCCGGCAGCGCCGCCTCCCGCCTCCCGCCATCGCGACCCCTACGGCGTCGGGCTTGCCTACCGTTTCACCGTCCACCGCGAGGCTCTCGCGCACCGCGACGAGATCGACCTGCTCGAAATCTCGACCGAGGACTACATCGTGCGCGAGCGCCGCACCTACGCCGACCCCGACGAACGCCTCCTGCGCGAAGCCCTCTCCGCCTTCCCCTGCGTCGCCCACGGCCTCAGCCTCTCCATCGGCACCGTCGGCGAACCGCCCGGCCACTATCTCGACGCGACGAACCGCCTCCTCGCCGAGACCGGGATGGAGGTCTTCAGCGAGCACCTCGCCTTCCACCGCGTCGACGGGGACGACCTCACCATGTTCCTCGCGATCCCCTTCGAGGAGGCCGCAGTAAAATGGGTCGCCGAGAATTATCGTTTTGTCAGGAGCCGCCTCGGGCGGCCCTTCGCCCTTGAGAACGTCACCTACCCCTTCCCCGTGCCGCACTGCCCCCTCGACGAGGCCGGCTTCCTGCGCCGCGTCTGCGAGGAGACCGACTGCACCCTCCTCCTCGACGTCACCAACGTCTTCAACAACTCCCGCAACCACGGCTACGACCCCGTCGAGTTCTTCGAGCGGCTCCCCATGGAGCGCGTCTCGCAGATGCACCTCGCCGGCGGCTTCCAGCATCCCAACGGACGATGGGAGGACAGCCACTCCGCCCCCGTCATGGACGAGGTCTGGCCCCTCTTCGACGAGGCCGTGCGCCGCGCCGTCAACGTCCGCGCCATCATCCTCGAACGCGACAGCAGCCTGCAGCCTTTCGACTCGGTGATGGACGACCTCCGCAAAGCCCGCGAGATCTTCTACTCCCACCGCCCCCTCGCAGCGCCCTTCCGCGAAGACCTCCCGCCCATTGCCGACGGCATCCCCGCCCCCGACCCGCTCGCGGAGGACTACGCGGGCCTGCGCGGCTACCAACGCGCCCTGATGGGCCGCATCGCCAAGCCCGCCTTCCGCGAGGCCTATCGCGAAAATGCGGAACAGGCCGCGCTCGAATACGGTCTCGCCGATTCCGTCTGGTTGCGGCGGCTGGCCGATGGCGACGAACGCTCGATGCGCTACTTCGAGTCCTCGTGGGACGAGTTTGCGAAAGAGGACGAGGAAGTCGCGAAGGAATACGAGCAGCGCGAGTGGGCGCAATGGGCCGAGCAACTCGGCCGGGGCGGATGGTGAGATCCTCCCGCCCACGCCGGGCAGGGCTTGCGAGGACGCCCGGACCGCGCCATGGGTGGAGGATGGAAGAACAAGCCCCTTTCCCCGGCGAAGTCGAAATCGCCGAGACCGTCCCCTTCTACGACACCGACTGCGGAGGGGTCGTCTCGAACATCGCCTACCTCCGCTACGTCGAAAAGGCACGTACCGCCCTCTTCGCCGCGCTCGGGATGGAGCCGGCCGCGATGATGGGGACCGGACTTTTCCCCGTCGTGGTCCGCACCGAAATCGACTACCGCTCTCCCGCGCGGCTCGGCGACGGCATCCGCGTCTCCGCCCGCCTCGCCTCGGTGGAGAAGGTCCGCGCCACCTGCGTCTTCCGCCTCGACGCCACCGCGCCCGGAGGCGAGCCGAGGCATGTCGCCGAGGCGGTGCAAACCGTCACCCTCGTGCGGATGCCCGAGGGACGCCCGCAGCGGATGCCGCCCGAATGGCGCGGCGCGGCGGATTGAGGGACCGCCCCCAAGAAACCCGGCGGCGCACCCCTGCGGACGCTTGCGCCCCCGCCGATGGGTTGTAGTGTCTCGACCCGCTTGTTTCGCGGGATTTCCCCAACTCCATCCACCCCCATGTACCGGACCCATCACTGCAACGAACTCCGCAAATCCCACGCCGGCGCGACGGCGACCTTGGTGGGTTGGGTGAATACCGTGCGGGACCACCACGGGGTCATCTTCATGGACATCCGCGACCGCGAGGGGGTGACGCAATGCGTCTTCCGCTCGGAGGAGAACGCCGAAGCCGCCGCCCTGAGCCACCAGCTCCGCGCCGAGGACGTGGTGCAGGTGACGGGCCGGGTCGATGCGCGCCCCGACATCGAGGGGAAAAGCACCGCCAACGCCGCCATCGCCACCGGCGAGATCGAACTCGTCGCGACGGAGTTGAAGGTGCTGAACAAGGCCGAGGTCCTGCCCTTCCAGCTCGACAAGGAATTGAGCAACGAGGATTTGCGGATGAAGCACCGCTACCTCGACCTGCGCCGTCCCCGCATGGCCCGCAACCTGCGCCAGCGTCACGTCATCACCAAGGCGATCCGCGACCGCCTCGACGCGGCGGGCTACATCGAGGTGGAGACGCCTATTTTGTCGAAATCGACGCCCGAAGGCGCGCGCGACTTCCTCGTGCCCTCGCGGCTCAGCCCCGGTCGCTTCTATGCCCTGCCCCAAGCGCCGCAGCAATACAAGCAGATGATGATGGTCGCGGGCTTGGAGAAGTATTTCCAGATCGCCCGCTGCTTCCGCGACGAGGACCTCCGCGCCGACCGACAGCCCGAGTTCACCCAGGTGGACATCGAGGCCAGCTTCGTCACCGAGGAGGATCTCTTCGCCCTCGTCGAGGATCTCCTCGCCGCCGCCTTCAAAGCCTCGCGCGGAGTGGACGTGCCCACGCCCTTCCCCCGACTCACCTATCAGGAGGCGATGGACAAATACGGCAGCGACAAGCCCGACCGCCGTTTCGGCATGGAGATCGTCGATCTCTCCGATGTGTTCGCGTCGTCGGCCTTCAAGGTCTTCGCCGGGACCCTCGAAAAAGGCGGCAAGGTCCGCGCCATCAACGCGAAGGGCTTCGCCTCGGTCACGACCGGCCAGATCAAGCGCCTTGAGGAGGTCGCGAAGGAGGCGGGCGCGGGCGGCCTCGCCTACATCAAGGTCGAGGGCGGCGAGTGGAAGTCGCCTATCGTGAAGTTCTTCACCGACGCGGAGAAAGCCGCCCTGACCGAGCGCCTCGGCATCGAGGAGGGCGACCTGATCCTCTTCGGCTGCGACCAGTGGAGCGTCTGCTGCGAGGTGCTGGGGCGCTTGCGCTTGGAAGCCTCCTCGATGTGCGAACTGACGAAGGACATGGACGACGTCCTCGACTTCCTCTGGGTCGTCGATTTCCCCCTGCTCGCCTACGACGCCGAGGAGGCCAAGTGGAACGCCGTCCACCACCCCTTCACCCGTCCTCGCGCGGAGGACCAGCCCCTGCTCGACGACGAGTCGCAGTGGGACCAAATCCGCGCCGTGGCCTACGACGTGGTCCTGAACGGCTACGAACTTGGCGGCGGCAGCCTGCGGATCCACGAGAGCGACCTCCAGTCGCGCCTCTTCAGCGTGCTCGGGATCGATGACGAGGAGCAGCGCTCGAAGTTCGGCCACATCCTCACCGCCTTCTCCTACGGCGCTCCGCCCCACGGTGGCATCGCCCTCGGCCTCGACCGCCTCGTCATGCTCGCCTGTCGCGAGGAGAGCATCCGCGAGGTCATCGCCTTCCCCAAGAACAACAAGGGAATCGATCTGATGTCGGCGAGTCCGGGCGAAGTCGATTTCAAGCAACTGCGCGAACTTTACATCCAATCGACGGCGAAGGAGAAGAAAGCGTGACGCCGGAACCAACGGCGCGGAATCCGCGATGAACGTCAAACGATTGCTCCTCCGCTACGCGATCCTCCTCGTCGTGCTCGGGGTGGCCTACTGGCAGCGCGGCAAACTACCCCTCGAATCTGGCAGGGAGGCCGGATCGCCGCGCGAAAAAGGCTCCGCCGTTCTCAAGGAAGGCCCCATCCCAGGGATCGATCCGGTGAAGGAGGCGAAACCGGAGAAAGTGGCGCAAGCGACGAAAGTCGGCGTTTACGACCGGCTTCCCGATGCCCGCCTTGTGGATCGCGAGGGCAACGACGGCGACAGCTTCCTCGTGCGCGCGGGCGGGCGCGAGTTCGAGCTGCGGCTCTACTTCGTCGACGCGCCGGAGAGCTACCTCAGCGATCGCCACGCCGACCAGCGTCGCCGCGTCGCCGAGCAGGCCCGCGAGCTGGGTGGGATCACCCCCGAGGAGGCGGTCGAGGCGGGCAAGCGGGCCAAGGCCTTCACGAGGCAGCAGCTTGGCGGTCGCGCCTTCACCGTCTACACCTATTGGGAGCAAGTCTACGACGGCGACCGCTACTACGGCTTCGTCGAACTGCCGGATGGAAGCGACCTCGGCTCGCGCCTCGTCGAGCAGGGCCTCGCCCGCATCCACACGAAGGGGCCGGGATCGAAGGCGAAGCCAGTGCCGACGCCAAAGGGCGAGTCGTTTTTCCAAGCGCGGGACCGACTCGAAGTGGTCGAGCGCGAGACGAGGAAGGCGAAGCGAGGGGTTTGGGGTTACTGATTCCTACTCCTTACTCTTCCTCTTACTCCTACTCAAAACCGGAGAGTAGGAGTAGGAGTAGGAGTAGGAGTAGGAGTAGGAGTAGGAGTAGGAGTAGGAGAATGAGGACGAGTAAGAGAAAAAACCAACCTCACTTCTCCAGCCGGAAGATCAACACCCGGCGGTCCTGCTTGAGGAGGGCATCGGGCGAAGTCTCGGGGAAGCGGGACTTCGATTCGCCAAAGCCGACGGGGACGAGACGGTCCCTCTCGACCCCGAGGCTCGCCAAGACGGAGACGATGGCTTCGGCGCGCTGCTGCGAGAGGATGAGGTTGGAGAGGTCGTTCCCCTCGGCGGAGGCATGGCCCTCGACCACGTATTTCAGGCCTTTCAGGTCAGGGTGCTTGAGCGCGTCGGCGAGGGTCACGACGACAGCGACCGAGGCATCGTCGGCGAAGTCGGCCGAGCCTTTGCGGAAGAAGATGTTGTCCCGCGAGACTTCCGACTTGGGATCGACCGTGTACGTGATCTCCACCGCCCCCGTGGCGGTCTCCTTGGCCTCCACTTTGTTCTCCTCGACCGCCACTTGGACGGACTGGGGCACGCCGCGGGCACCGGCGGGCACGAGGACGGAGCGCGTCGCGACCTCGGGTGCCACGGCGGTCGCCGAAATACCGCCGCGCGTCTGGAGGCCGCGGGTGTTCAAGCCCCTGGCAGGGGTTTGGCCGGCTTGGCCTTTGAGTTTTCTGATGAGATCCTCCTGGCTCTCCTCCTGCGCCGCAAGGGATGCGCAGGAGAGGGTGGCGAGGCTCAGGACGACAGCGAGGGTCGGAAGCGTTTTCATGATGGCTGGATAGGTTCGGCAGGGGTACGAATGGGATTATTCCTTAAGCTGGTAGCCGATGCGGGCTTTGGTGACTTGGGCGGGGGTGCCGATGCCGGCGTCGGACTCGCTGACTTTGATCCCGGTGGGAACGCCGCGCGAGGAGAGGAGGGTGTCCTTCTCGTAGACGACGAACTCGCCCGCGACTTCGCCCTTCGCGATGGTTTTCAGTTCTGCTTTGGAGGCGAAGACGATGACATGCTCCGCCCCGCCGGGCGCGGTGGTGGTCCAAGTGATGGTGAGCTTCTTGTTCTTCGACAGGGAGGCACGCTTGCCGCTGTTGCCGGGGAAAAGCTCGGTGACGTGCTGGTCGGAGCTGAAGTGGTAGACGAGGACGTGGACGTCGTCGGTGGCGACGACTTCGAGCTTGGCCTGGTCGCCCACCTTGAGGTTGGGCTGGATGGAGAGCTTCAGCTTGCCGCCGCCTTGGAGGAGGACGGACTCCGTGGCGAGGCCCTCGGTCGAAGTGGCGGAGGTGGTGAGGACTTTCTTGGTTTCGGAGAGGGGCTTGCCCTCGGAGGCGATGAACCCGAGATACTGGTCGGAGTTCGCGACGAGGTCGGCGTATTTCTGTCCGCCGAACTCCTCGTAGCCGAGGGGGGTGAAGGACTTCAGCTCATATCCCAAGGCGTAGACGATGGAGATGTATTCGCGGAGGAAGCTGTCGCGCGGAATCGACAAGCCGCGCTCCAACGAAGTGAAGATGACGCTGAGGGTCTCGCTGCGGTGGCTTTCCTCCTTGAGCTGTTTGAGCAGCTCGTCGTATTCGATCCCGAGCTCCGCCGAGAGCTTCCTCGCAGTGATCTCGTTGCGGAACTCCTTGTAAAGGCCGTAGACGGGCTCCTCGGCACTGCCGAGCCCGCCGGTAGCCTCGGTCTCGGCGGCAATGAAGCGGTCGAAGTCCTCCTGCACCGCAGCTTGGAGCACGGCGGGCTCGGGATAGAGCTTCTCAAGCAGCTTGCGCTCGGAGAAGTCGAGGATGCCCGCGCTTTCGACGATGGGGCGGATTTCGTCCTCCATCGTCTTGAGGGTGTTCCTCGGCTCGGGCGCGGCGATGGGGGCTTTGATCCCCTTGTCATGGCAGGCCATGCAGGAGATGCCGTTGAGGATGACTTTGTCCGGCCGGTTGTTGTCTTGGACGATCTCGATGGGGGCGCGGTCGAGACGTTTCCCTTTGGAGGTGGTGAGGGCGTAGCCTTGGAGGCCGTTGGGCAAATTGTAGACCATCTCGCCGCCGTCGTGGTGGAAGATGTGGTCGCTGTCGTCGCTGAGCCCGGCTCCGACCGGCCCGAGCGGAGCGAGGGTGAGATCCTGGGTGCGGTTGGCCGCCTGCGGGGTGAAATCGTAGCTGACCCAGTAGGCGCCCTGCCAGGAGCCGATCTCGTGGCGCTCGATCAACCGGTTCGCGCCGGAGACGCCGGAGCGCTTGAAGCCGGCGCGGATGGCCCGGCCCTCGCGCAGGTTGTGGAAGCGGTCCACGTCGAGGGCACTGTCGATCTTGGCGAGGACGTCGTCCTCCCCACCCGAAGACTCGAAGCCGAGGAGCTTGTCCATGATCTTGTCGTAGAGGGGAGGCTGGGCGGCGGCGAAGACGAACCAGTCGGCCCGCAGGAAGGCCAGTTTCGACCCGGTGTGGCGCTCGATGAGTTGCTCCTTCTGCCGGTCCACCCCGACGATGCCGTAGGGGTAGAAGGCGACCACCTCGTCCCATTGCGCGGCGGTCCACTTGTAGTCGCGCAAGTCGATACGGTAAATGGTCTTGGCCTCGTCGATGGCGGTCGGCGTGACGATCTTGGCGTTCATCGAGAGGCTGTTGATCAGCTTCCCGACGGCGGCGCGGTGGGGATCGAGGTCGGGGATGACGGCGACGCCGTTTTCGTCGGCTTGGTTGTAGAGGTTCGTCAGGGTCAGGTAGCGATAGAATTTCCGCTGGGTCTCGGTGGCTTGGTCGATATCCTGGTAGATCGCCTTGATCACGTCATTCTGCGAAATGAACTCGCGCCGGATGTCGGCCGGCTTGCCGTCGGCGATCCATTCCTTGAGCGCGGCTTTCTCGGCGTCGGAGAGCGGCGGGCGGTAGCCTTTGTCGTGCTCCTTGCCTTTCGATTTGGGCATCCGTTCGGAGTCGTCACGCATGACGCGGTCGATGATGGATTCGGCATAGGGGGTGCCGGACCTGCCGGACTCGCTGAAGAGGGCGGCGAGGTTCACCGAGCCGTGGAGCTCGGGAGGATAGTCCCCCCCGTGGACGTCCTGGTGGCATTGGGCGCAGCGCTTCGCGAAGATCCATTGCGCCTTGGCAGCGGCGTCGAGACCGGCGGGGAGCTCGTCATCGTTGTCGGAAGTCGAGGCGACGACGGCGGGGGTTTTCGGTTCCTCCTTTTTAGGCTCCTCCTTTTTGGCTTCCTCTTTCTTCGGCGCTTCTTTCTTCTCCTCGGCGGTCGCGACCTTCTCCGGCTTGCCGCGGTCCGGTTCCCCCGCCGCCCCCCCGGTCATCAGTTTCGCGGAGGCGGTGGCGGTGTTCGTTTTCGCGGGTTCAGGCGCAGCACCGCCGAGCTGGGCGATCCAATCGCGGATGAGACCCTGCTCCTCGGCGGTGAGAGGCGGACGGTAGCCTTCATCGCCCTCGGCCCCGCTGCTCTTCGGCATGCGTTTCTTCGAGGTCGGCTCCAGCGCGACGCGGCGGAAGATGGGCGACTCCTCGGGATTGCCTTCGACGAGCATTTCCTCCTCGATCAGCCCGGCGAGGTCGAGCTCCTTGTGGAGGTAGGGATAGTCGTCATTGGTGTCGGGGTGGTGGCAATCCTTGCACTTGCTCTCGAAGAGGGCTTTCACTTTCTCGGCGAGATCCTCGCCGAAGAGGAAGGACGGGGATGCCAGGAGGGAGATCGTCAGGATGGGCAGGATACGGGAAAAGTTCATGACAGGTCCAAGTGGGGGAAATGTAGCAAAGAAATCGCAAGGGAGACGAGCCGAAAGGGAGGGATATGTAACTTTTTTACAAAAATTCGCCGATTTTCCTCTGCCTCGCGCGGGCTCTTGATGCGTCCAACCCATACAGACGCCTTCCGACACTGCCCGCCGATGAGCCAGCCCGCCTCCCCATCCACCGCCAATCGCGCCGTCTCCTGCCTGCTCGCCTCGCCCTGGGACGAGGACGCGGTGCGCCGCGCCGCCGCAGGCTGCCGCGAGCGTCTCGGGGTGCGCCCCGACCTCGTTCTCGCTTTCGCCAGTTCCGACTACCGACCCCGTCTCGCGGGCTTGATCGAGGCCCTCCGCCTCGACGGACAAGCCATACGCATCCTCGGCGGGTCGGCCGAGGGGCTCTTCGGAGTCGGTCGGGAGATCGAAAACGCCTGCGGCTTGTCGCTCCTCTTCCTCGCGTTGCCGGGCGCGCCGGTCGAGACCTTCCGCAGCCGGGCGGATCTGGAGAAAAGCCCCCTCCTCGACACCGATCCCGGCGGCTTCCTCGTCCTCGCCGACCCTCTGCGCTGCGGCATCCAAGGCCCCCTGCGCGACTTCAACACTCTCTTCCCCGGTGTGCCCGCCGTCGGGGGCTTCGTCTCGGGCGGCCCGGAGGAGGAGGACCTCTTTCTCTTCACCGAGACGGGGCTCGCGCGGGAGGATTTCGTCGCGGCCGGCTTTGGCGGCGGCATCCGGATCGCGCCGCTGGTGGCGCAGAGCTGCCGCCCTATAGGCGAACCCCTCGTCGTGACCCGGAGCCGGTCCAACACGGTCCAAGCCATCGCCGGGAAGCCGCCCTACGCCGTTCTCGCGGAGACCTTCGCCTCCCTCGACGAAGCCCTGCGCCTCTCCGCCGAGGGCAACATTTTCGCCGGACTCGCCGTGCGGGAGGAGGTGGAGGACTTCGCCACAGGCGATTTCGTCATCCGCCACATCGTCGGCACCGACCTGAGCGAAGGCAAGCTGGTCCTGACCTCGCCGCCGCGCGTCGGGCAGACCCTGCAATTCCAACTGCGCGACGCGGCGGTGGCCGAAGCGGCGCTGAAAAAGGATTGCGAAGCCCTCGTGGCCGAGCGCGGGCGGCCCTTCGCAGGCTTCGTCTGCGCCGGGCGCGGACGCGGGCGTCGGCTCTACGGCGAGCCGGACCGCGACAGCGCGATCCTGAACGAGCATTTCGGACCCGTCCCCTTGGCCGGCTTCTTTGGGAACGGGGAGTTCTCCCCCGTCGCCGGAGTCAACTTCCGGCACGACCACTCGCTCTGCGGAGCGCTGTTCTACCAAGCCTGAGGCTTCCCCGCGCCACAGGGCGCGGGGACAGGCGGGCCGCGAGGGAGTTTACTTCTTCTTGTCCGCCTTCTTCCCTTTCTTCTTCGACGCTCCGGTGCGACCGGGGAAGGTCAGTTCGGCGATGCCCGACTTGTCGAGGCCGCCGATGCCGAGTTCGACCATGCGGTCGTACTGCGCCTGGGTCGCGGCGTTAAGGGGCAGATTGAGCTTCACCGACTTGGCGAGCCCGGCGGCGATGCCGGAGTCCTTCGCGGCGTGCTCGGCGGAGAACCAGCAGTCGTGCTCGCGGTCCACCATGTCGGCGGCGTCGGTCTCGAGGACGCGGGAGTTCGCCCCGGTCTGGGAGAAGACCTCGCGGATCATCCCGAGATCATGGCCCAACGCGGCGGCGAGGCCGAGACCTTCGGCGAGGCCGGCGGTGTTGATGTTCATGACCATGTTGACGAGGGCCTTGACCTCGGCGGCCTTGCCGACCTCGCCGATGTGGCGCAGGCTGACGGAAAGGTCCTGGAGGAGCTTGAGATTCTTGTCGAAGACCGCCTTCTCCGCCCCGATCATGAGGTAGAGCTGGCCGTTGCGGGCGTGGCTGATGCTGCTCGCCATGCAGGCCTCGATGCTGTCGGCCTTGGCCTTGGACGCCGCGGCAGCGACCTTCTGCTGGATGCCGGGGCTGAGGGTCGCGCAGTTGACGAAGGTGCGACCGGCCGCGCCTTCGAGGAGGTTGTCGCCCTTGCCGAGGAAGATCTTCTTCATCGCCGCGTCGTTCGTGACGACGGTGAAGACGATGTCGGACTGCGCGGTGACGTCGGCGAGCTTCTTGCAGACGGTCGCCCCGATCTCCTTGGCGAGGGATTCGGCGGCCTCGGCGTTCACGTCGTAGACGGCCGTGACCTTGTATTTGAGATCGTTGAGGCGGCGTGCCATGTTGGCCCCCATGCGACCGACGCCGACGAAACCGATGCGGCTTTTCGAGGCGGAGGCTTTCGGAGAGGATTTTTTCGCGGGTTGTTTTTTGCTCATGTTCGGAATCGGTGGAGTGTTGCCAGTTTGCTAGGTGTATCAGAATTTCCCATCCAGCCAAGTGAATTTATGAGAGAGAGGGCGCATCGTTATCGCGGGATGCAGAGTTTCGTGGACGCCGGGCGGGGCGTCGCCACGGTGCTGCGGACGGAGTGGAATTTCCGCATCCACGCCGTCATCGCCGTGCTCGCGGCGGTGGCGGGCCTCGTCTTCAAGATCAGCGCGGGGGAATGGATCACCGTCGTCCTCAGCGCGGGGATGGTCTTCATGGCCGAGGTTTTCAACACCGCCCTCGAATACCTCGCCGACGCCGTCCATCCCGAGGCGGACCGTGGCGTCGGCATGGCAAAGGACGCCGCCGCCGCCGGAGTCCTCATCGCGGCGGTTGCGGCAGCGGTGGCGGGGGCTATCATCTTCCTCCCGAAAGCATGGGCTTGGTTGACGACAGGGTGAAAACGGAAACGCCCCCGGCTTGGCTGACGGGCTTGGTCGAGGCAGTCGGCGAGACGCGGGTCTCGACGGCGGAGGAAACGCGCCGCGAGTTCGGCACGGACCGTTGGCACGCCGCCGCCCTGCCCGACGCCGTGGTCCAGGCGACCTGCCGCGACGAAGTCGCAGCCACGCTGCGCTACGCGAACGAACACGGCATCCCCGTCACGACGCGCGGCGCGGGTGTCGGCTACGTGGGCGGCTGCGTCCCAGTGAAAGGCGGCATCCTCCTCTCCGTGCGGAAGATGAACCACCTCCTCGAACTCAATCCCGCCGACGGCGTCGCCGTGGTCGAGCCGGGACTGATCCTCGACGACCTGCAGGAGGCGGCGCGGCGCGTCGGCTGGTACTACCCGCCCGATCCCGCCAGCCTCAAGGAATGCTCCGTCGGCGGCACCCTCGCGACGAACGCGGGCGGCCCGCGCTGCGTGAAATACGGCGTCACTCGCCACTACGTGCTCGGGCTCGAAATCGTCCTGCCCGACGGCCAGATCCTCGAAACCGGCGGACGCTGCCACAAGAACAAAACCGGTCTCGACCTCATCGGCATGTTCGTCGGGTCCGAGGGCCTCCTCGGCGTCATCACCAAGGCGACCCTGCGGCTCATCCCCCATCCCGAGGCGCGGGCCATGCTCACCGCGACCTTCCCCGATTTCGAGACCGCGGCGGAGGCGGTGCAGGCGATCCTGAACCAGGGCTGGCAACCCTCCGGCCTCGAAATCACCGACGGCTTCACCCTTCAGGCAGCCCGCGACTACCTCGGGCCCGAGATGCTGCCCGACGGCGACGCCCACCTCATCGTCGAGCTCGACGGACGGCGCGAGACCGTCCTCCAGGACCTCGCCCGGCTGCGCGAGCTCGTCGATTCCCTCGGAGCCGTCTTCGTCGAGGAGGCCCGCGATCCCGAGTCCTGCGAGGCCATCTGGAAGCTGCGCCGCGAGTTCTCCTACTCCCTCCGCGCCACCGGCCTGATCAAGCTGAACGAGGACATCGTCGTGCCGCGCTCGAAGCTCGTCGATCTCGTCCGCTTCGCGCGGCAGTTGGAGCAGGACACCGGCATCCCCGTGGCCTGCTTCGGCCACGCTGGCGACGGCAACATCCACACCAACCTGATGGTGAAGGACTACGAAACCGACCCTGACGAAAAGGCCAAGGCCGACGCCGCCCTCGACCTGCTCTTCAAATGGGTCATCGCCAACGACGGCCAGATCACCGGCGAGCACGGCGTCGGGCTGGCGAAGAAGCGGTGGTTCGCGGACGCCGTCTCGCCCGTCTCCGTCGAGGTCCACCGCAGACTGAAGGAAGCGCTCGATCCGAAGAGGATTTTGAATCCGGGGAAGTTTTTGGGGTGAGGGCCCCATGCGGCCGCCACCACCGCTCGGACCTCTGCCCCTGGCTCCAAACGGGCGCGAGAGCTGGGAAGGGAATTCCCAGCTTAGCCCGAACGGACTAACGGGAAAGGGGAGTTTTCGGTTTCGGAGGAGGCGCATTCTGCTACACTTGAGGAGTCCGCTGGGAATCGGACCACACGCGCCATGAACAAGACGTCCGCCATCATCTTTTTCGGAATCATTCTCGTCGGGCTCGGGATTTCCCTGTACACCTTCAAGGACCGCTTCGGTAAAACGACGGCGGGTCCAGAGGACGCGGTCCCGACCGGGATCGCCTCGATCCCGCCACAGGAGGCCGGGACGGCTCCGAAGGAAGCCCCGGCCCCGGCGAAGGAGCCTTCCGCTACAGGAAAGCCGGTCGCCGAAGAAAAATCGTCGGCCCCGGAACCCTCCGCCGCACCCGCTCCGGCGCTTTTCAAATCCCCCGCCGCCGCCGTGGCCGCCCTCGCCGGGAAGATCGACGCGAAGGATTACGAGGGCTTCGTCGAAATCGTCGGCCCCGGGACCATCGCCGACCCGATCCGGGAAACCGTCCGGGAACTCATCGAGAGCCCTAGCCTCAAGCTCGACCCCGGCAAACCCCATGTCGAAATCTCGAAGTCGGCCGGGGGCCTCCGCTGGGCTTTCAACTTCGTTCCCGCCGTCGGGGAGGGGGCGCCGAGGCAGCTATACGCCGATTTGACGGAGCTGCCCGACCAAGGGATCGACATCGCGAAGGTCAGCCTGCCGCTCAGTTCCAATCCGACCCGTGGCGGCGCGTCCGAGTCGGCTTCCGGTGAGCCTGCCGCCGCCGCTCCCGAGATCGCCCAAGCGGTCGAAGCCTCCGACGCCCTCACCGTCGCCCAAGCCTTTTCCGAAGCCGTGGTTCGGAGGGATTTCAAGACCGCCCGCGGGCTTGCCGATCCGGGCACCGTGACCGACGAGCGCGTCGCCGCCCTCATGATCGCGGTGGAGGAGGGCAAATTCGCCCTCAAGAAGGAGCGCCCCTTCGTCGTCACCCTCGCTCGCGACGACCTGACATGGGTGCTCGCCCGCGTCGAGTCGGACGCCTCGTCCTCGGAATTCGCCGTCGAGCTGGGCAAGATCGACCAAGCTTGGAAAGTGAACGGGCTCACTTTCTCGAAAGTGCTGTCCGCCCTCTCCGAGGCGGCGGGCGGCGGGGATGTCGCCTACAGCCCCATCGTCGAGAATCCGGAAGGCGGAGACTCCCTCGTGCTCTACTTCGAGTTCGACGACGCCTCGCTCAGCCCCCGGTCGGAGCGGCAGCTCGCCATCGTCGCCGGGATCCTCGCCCAGAGCGAAGAGCGCGTCATCCGCATCAACGGCCATGCCGACGCCCTTGGCAACGCCGCCTACAACGTCGGGCTCAGCGACCGCCGCGCCGAGTCGATCCGCCAAGCCCTGATCCGTAACGGGGCGAAGCCCTCCCAAGTCGTGACCGAGGCTTTCGGCTCCGCGAAGCCGCGCAAGCCGAACTTCCTCCCCGACGGCTCGGACAACCCCACCGGACGCTCCGAAAACCGCCGGGCCGAGGTGTTGCTCGATTTTTGACCCCCTGTTGGACCCCCTTCGGCGGGCGGGGAGACAGTGTCGGGTTCACCTCCCCAGCCACTGCGCGAGGGCGCTGCGGGACTCGGCGGGGCCGATCACAGCGGAGCAGAGGGCGTCGGGGTCGAAGGCGTCTCGGGCGGCGGCGCGAACGTCATCGAGAGTGACCTTTTCGAGCTGGCGGTGGGCGTCCTCGGGATCGATCCAGTCGTCGAAGTAGAGCAGCGACTCGCCCGCCCACATCATCTGCGAGGAGGTGTTTTCCAAGCTGATGCGGTTCTGCCCGATGACGAAGGACTTCGCCTCCTCCAACTCGCTCCCGCGCACCCCGCGCGTGCGGAGGTCGTCGAGGATGCTGGAGATGGCGCGGAGCGCCTCGGCGAGGTTCTCGGGGCTGAGGGCAAGGTAGATTTGCAGCGCCCCGGCGTCGGCGAAGCTGACGAGGTCGCTCTGCACCTCGTAGCAGAGGCCGAGCTGCTCGCGGACGGCTTGGAAGAGGCGCGAGCTCATGTTCTCGCCGAGGACGACGTTGAGGAGCTTGTGGGCGTAGCGCGACGGATCGTGGCGGTGGACGTTGCGGAAGGAGAGGGCGAGGTGCGTCTGCTCCTGCCCGCCGTCCTCGTGGAAGCAGTGCCGCGCCTGCGGTGGTCCGGCCGGTTCGCACGCGAGCGCCGCGCCACGGGGCAGGTCGCCGAGGCGCTCCGCCACGGCTGCGGCGACGGTGTCGTGGTCGATCTTGCCCGCGATGGAGACGACGGTGTGGCGTCCGCGGTAGACGCGCGAATGGAAATCCTCGACTTCGGCGCGGCGGAAGCGCTCGAGGCTTTCCTCCGTCCCGGTGATGGAGCGTCCGAGGGGGTGGTCGCTCCCCCACGCGGCCTCGCTGATGAGGTCGTCGAGGTATTGCGAGGGCTGGTCGCGCACCATCGCGATCTCCTCGCGGATGACCTGTTTCTCCGAATCGATCTCGGTCGGGTCGAAGACGGGATTCCGGTAGAGGTCGGTGAGGACTTCGAAAAGGCGGTCGAATTTCTCCGCCGGCCCCTTCACCTGGTAGGCGGTGTGGTCCTCGACGGTGAAGCCGTCGATGGAGGCCCCGAGGCTTTCGATGTGGCGCGAGATCTCCTCGGCGGAGCGCTCCGCCGTGCCCTTGAAGAGCAGGTGCTCGACGAAGTGGGCCATGCCGTGCTCGCGCGGGGTCTCGTGGCGGCTGCCGCCCCCGGCCCAGATCCCCATCGCGACGCTGGCCATGTGCGGCATCGAGATAGTGGCGAGACGGACGCCGTTGTCGAAGCGGTGGACGCGGGTGCTGGGGGACATCGGGGATTTCGGGGGAAGGGGCGGTGGGCGCGGGAGAGGCACTTTTCTCCAGTCCGATTCCCTTTTCCACCGGGAAAAACGGGGCTATCCTCGCGGAGCATGACCACCGCCGCGCCACCCACCCCGCATCCCGCCTTCGCCCTGCTCGGGGAGGAGGTCGAGCTGAGCCGCATCGAGAAGGCCCTCCAGGCGCTCTTCGGGGGCGGAGGGGACGGCGCGGTCGAGCAGAGCGGCATCGCGCGGGCTTCGCTCATCAACCTCGCCCTCTACAACGAGAACCCCGCCGAACTGGAGCGCGACGCCTCCGTCCTCGCCGAGCTCACGAGCGAGACGGCCTGCCGCTCCCTCCTCATCCACGCCGACACGCGCTCCGCCGGGACCGGGGTGCGGGCTTGGGTGCAGGCCCACTGCCAGATCGACCGCAACGGGGCGAAGACCGTCTGCACCGAGCAGATCAGCTTCCTCCTCGCGGGCCGCTCGCCGGGCCTGCTGCGCAACGTGGTCCTCGCGAACCTCGACTCCGATCTGCCGCTCGCCTTCTGGTGGCGCGGGGAGCTTTCCGACGCCTTCGAGGAGCGGCTTTACTCGCGCATCGACCGGCTCCTCTACGACAGCGAGGGCTGGGAGTCGCCGCGGAACCCCTTCCTTCGCCTTCTCGAATGCCAGCGCGAGGCTCCCTCGTCCTTCGTGATGCACGACCTCGCCTTCACCCGGCTCAACTCGATCCGGCACGCCGTGGCGAACGCCTTCGACCGGCCCCTCGTCGCGCGGGAGCTGGACTCGCTTACCGAGGTGGTGATCCGCCATGCGAAAGGCCATCGTCTCAGCAGCCTCTACCTCGCCGCTTGGGTTGCGGGGAGGCTGGAGGCGGCCATCGACGGGGCCGCGTCCTCGCCCGGCGAGGTTGTCTGCCGACCTGGCCGGAAGGGCGCCCGCAACGGCTTCCGCATCCGCCTCGACGAACTGGACCCGCAGCGGCGCGGCAGGGTCGAAGTCGATTTCATCCTCGGCGGGACGCGGATCGAGATCAGCCGCTGCCAGACCCGCGACTTCCTCCGCACCCTGACAAAACGCGAAGGCGCCGCGATCGAGGAGGACTGGCTGCCCGCCCGCCGTCTCCACGACGCCTCCCTCGTCGCCGACATCCTCAACCGCGCTGGCCGCAACCGCACCCACGCACAGACTTTGCCGGGGGTGTTGGAGCTGCTGGCTTTGTGAGGGGGTGGGGGACCGCTGATGGGCGCTGATTTACTTGGGTTCTGTGATGGAGGCTCGCCGTCGCCGTCTTTGCGCGACAATGCTGATGAAAGCGGCGAGAGAGGCTGTCAGGAACAGGAGGGAGTGGGCGAGCATTTCCATCGCGGCGACCACCGCTTGATGGGATTTCATCAAGTGGAAATCATCTTGGCCACCGATCAGCCTCAGCATATCGTAGTAGGCCATCACCCAAAACTTGACGACGGCCAAGGCGATGGCCCACAGCGAGAGGCCGATCATCAGATGGATCACGATGCGGTCGATGAACTTGGATCGATCCAGCGAAGCCCGCCACAGGAACACGGAGGAGGCCACAATCAGAATGGCTGCCACCAACAAGAAAATGGCGTAGCCGCTCCCGAGATAATCCAAGAGAGGGACCCGGTAGGTGTCTTCGGAATTTTGGTCCATGAGGCGAGGGTTTACACGGGTTCCTGCCCTGCTTTGGCGCTCCGCCGTCGCCGCGCCTGAGCGACGATGCCGATGAAAGCGACGAGGAAGGTCGTCAGGAACAGGAGGAAGTGGGCGAGCATCTCCCTCCCGGAGGCGCGCGCATCCTGGTGATTCAATTCGTTGATGTCAACATGGATGCCGAACTGGCTCACCTTTGCGCTGTAAACCATCAACCCATACTTGGCGATGGCCATGGCCAAGGCCCACAGCGCGAGGCCGACCATCGCATGGGTCAACATGCGGTCGATGAACTTCGGCCGGTCCAGCGAGGTCCGCCACAGGAACACGGAGGAAGCCATGATCAGGAGGATCGCCGCCAACAGGAAAACGGCGTAGCCGATCCCGACCAGATCCAAGAGGGAGACTTGTTTGGTGCTTGGGTCTTGGTCCATGGGCTTGCGGGTTCGTCAATCTACTTCTCCGCATCCACTTGTCCAAGAGGGCCGACATTCCTGTCGGCCGGCTGGTCCTGCCACAACCCGGCTTGACGGCCGACAGGAATGTCGGCCCTCCTTGGCCTTCCGGTCGCAGCCGCGTGAGGTTACTTCACCATCTCGAACTCCAGCGAGAACTGGTGCTGCCCGCGCTCCTTTACATAGTTCGTCGCTTCGACGAGAAAGCGGCCGGGGACGTGCCAAGTGATCGCGTCGATGCGGTTCTCCGAGGGGAGGAAGCGCATCAGGCGCAGGACCGGCTCGCTCATGTAGTCGCTCAGCAGCGAGGTCACGGTGTGGCCGTCGTCCGCGACCGTGTCGAGGCGCAGGGCGGTGGCGCGGCTCTGGTCGCCGCAGAGGATGAAGTCGAGATTCGGCTGGTGGCGGAAGAGCTTCTCCCACAGCGCCTCGCCGCTGTTGCCGCGCTTGCCGTGGATTTTCGACCAGCGCATCCGCCCTTTAGGGTCGTGGATGTAGCCTTCCACAGTCTTGGGCTTCTCGACGACGCCGAGGTCCATGTGCGTGGTGACGAGGACGCGGTGGCCGGGATGCCGCTTCAGCAAGGCGTCGGCCCAGGCGAGAACGTCGTCGGGCGCGTTGCATTCGAGGCTGAGGTGGAGGAAGTCGACACCGTCCGCGCGGAAGACTTGGGCGCTGTTCACGTTGTTCGCGGAGACGTGCTGGTCGGGGCGACCGTGGGAATAGCTGCCGAGATACCAAGGGTAGTCCGCGAAGCTGGCCGCCGGGAAATGCTCCTGGAAGAGCCGGGCATCCCCCTTCGGACTCATGTCATGGTTGCCCACGGTCAAGCTGAAGGGCACGACGCCTCGGAGCCGGTCGAGATGGGCTTTGGCCACGGTCCATTCCTCGGGCCTGTCCTGCTCGACGATGTCGCCGACATGGGTGACGAAGACGATGTTCTGCGCCTCGCGGTTTTCGAGGATCCAATCGACCTGCGCGGCGAGGCCCCGGTTCTCCACCGGACCGTCGGAGGCGAGCCGGCCCTTGCAGCCGAGACCGGTGTAGTGCTGCGTGTCGGGGATGACGACGAGGGTGAAGGCCCCCTCGGGCAAGGGCGGCAGAGCGCCCGATCCGGTGATCTTGGGCATGGGGCGCTTGTCGGCGGGGGCGCGGGTTTCTTCGGTCGAGGCGGAGGGCACGAGCGCGAGGGCGGTGGCGAATCCTGCGAGGAGGGGCGAAATCCGAAAGCTCATTTGCCGTTGAAGCTCGGCCCGCCCCGGAAACTCCGCAACTTCCGATCCAGGACGAAAGGCGCGAAAGGGACGAGGGCGCAGAGGAAGACCGCGAGGCACCAAGCGAAGGAGAGCCGTTTCCGCAGCAGGACTTCGAGGAGACAGGCGCAGAGCACAAGGAAGAGCAATCCGTGGACTGAGCCGACGATGCGGACGGCGAGCGGCAGGTCCGCGAGATACTTCAGCGGCATCGCGATGCCGAGGAGGACGAGGTAGGAGATCCCGTCGAGGATGGAGGCGAGGCGGAGCCGGTCGATGGCGGAGGAACGGAGCTGGAAAGGCATGGTCGAAGGCAGGGAGAAGGCGTGGCCAATCTCGCGCGGGTTCCGGGGAAGGAAAGGGAGGATTCGCGGAGGATGCCGCAGACGGGCTCCCCTACCGGCGGAACGACCGGTTTGGCCGCCCTCTGCTATCTCGATTTCCGCTCTTCTTCCGCCAAGATCGGACGTAGGCTTGCCGGAAATGCCCTTCCGCTTCGACAACACCTACGCCCGCCTTCCGGCCTCCTTCTCCGCCCGCGTCGATCCCACCCCGGTTTCCGCGCCGGAATGGATCGCGCTGAACCGCGATCTCGCCGACGAACTCGGTCTCGACCCCGCCCGTCTCGATTCGGACGAGGGATTGGCGTTTTTGTCAGGCAACCGCGTCCCCGAAGGGGCGGAACCGCTCGCCGCCGCCTACTCGGGTCACCAGTTCGGCGGCTTCTCGCCGGTGCTGGGCGACGGGCGGACCATCCTCCTCGGCGAAGTCGTCCATCGCGACGGGCTCCATCGCGACCTCCAGTTGAAAGGCTCGGGTCCCACTCCATTCTCCCGTCGCGGAGACGGGCGCTCCGCCCTCGGTCCGGTGCTGCGCGAATACCTCGTCTCCGAAACGATGCACGCCCTCGGCGTGCCGACGACCCGCGCCCTCGCCGCGATCTGGAGCGGGGACAAGGTCTATCGCGAGGAGGTCGAACCGGGCGGCGTCTTCACCCGCGTGGCCCGCTCGCACCTGCGCATCGGCACCTGCGAATACTTCGCCTCGCGCGGCGACGCCGACGGCCTCCGGATCCTCGTCGATTACGCGCTGCGACGCCACTATCCCGACCAAGCAGACGTGGAAAACCCCGCCCTAGCCCTGCTCGAAGGCGTGGCCGCGAGGCAAGCCCGCCTCGTGGCGCAATGGATGGGCCTCGGCTTCATCCACGGGGTCATCACGGACAACATGAGCCTTTCCGGCGAGACCCTCGACTACGGCCCCTGCGCCTTCCTCGACCGCTATGATCCGGCGAAGAAATTCAGCTTCATCGACCGCGGCGGGCGCTACGCCTACGGCAACCAGCCGAACATCGCGCATTGGAACCTCGCCCGCCTCGCGGAAGCCCTGCTGCCGCTGGTGGCGGACGACGAAGGGGAAGCGGTTCGCGCGGTCACGGTGGTGCTGGAGGGGTTCCCCGACCGTTTTCGCGCGGCTTGGGCGGACGTGTTCTCCGCCAAGCTCGGATTCCCCGACGGCCAAGCGGGCGATTTGGCGGAGGGCCTGCTCGCCTTGATGGCGGAGCAAGGACTCGACTTCACCCTCGCTTTCCGGCATCTGCGCGATGCGGCGGCGGAGGGGCGCGACGAAGCGTTTCTCGCACAGTTTCCCCGTCCCGAAAGCGCCCGGATTTGGCTCGACACGTGGCGTGCGCGTCTGCGCGACGAAGCGGGCGTTCCGGCGGAGGTGGCGGCCACGGCGATGCGCAGAGCCAATCCCGTCTTCATCCCCCGCAACCACCGCATCGAGGAGGTGATCGCGGCGGCGAGGGAAAAGGATTTCACGCCCTTCCACCGCCTCCGCGAGGTGCTACGGCGGCCGTACGAGGAGCAATCGGACGCCGCCGAGTTCGAGGCCCCGCCCCTGCCGCACGAGGAGGTGAGGACGACCTTTTGCGGGACGTGATGGCGCTTCTCCCCGATCAGCGTTTCAAGGACGTTCGTCGAAGTTCTCACGAACTTCGCTACAGCTCTGCTTGGAGGGGCTGCCCTCACTCCTCCTCCGCAGCGGGTTCATCGGATTCCGCCCCCTCCACGGCCAGCCCCTGCTCGAATTTCGGCAACGGGGCCACGAGTCGCCCCGGCAGCGGCCGGACGCGGTCGTAGACGTGGGCACCCAATTCGGCGGCGACTTGGTAGCCGCGCTCGAACATCTCCATTTTCGCGTCGAGATTGTCGATGTAGTGCAGCGCTTGGGCTTCGGGCGTCTTCGGAACGACGGGTGCGCCGAACTCCAGCTCGCCATGGTGCGAGGCGATGAGGTGGAGGAGGTGGAGCCGCACCCGCTCCGAGGCCGGCTCCAGACCGGCCCAGTCGGCGGCCCGGGTTTCGTCCTCGATCAGGTCGCGCCAGAGCCGGTTCACCAGTTCCATGCCGAGGGGGATGTGGCTGAGCAGCTCGCTCATCTCCGTGTAGGGCATGGAAAAGCCCCTCTCCTGGTAGGCGTTCTCCCAGAGCTTGCCGACATCGTGGAAGAGCACTCCCGCGAGGAGGAGGTCCCGGTTGAGGAAGGGGTAGGCCACGCAGACTTGGATGGCCGTGCGCATCATCTGCGCGACGTGCTCGACGAGGCCGCCGCGTCTCGCGTGGTGGTAGTCCCGCGCCCCGGCGGTGCGGCGGAGGCGCTTGCCGTGGCGCTCAAGGAAGGTGGTGCAGAGCGCCCGCAGCCGCGGGTCGCCGAGGGCGGCGGCGGTCGTTTCGAGAAAGGCGTAGTCCTCCTCCTGCTTGCGGCACAGTTCGGGCGGACCGCCGAGGACGAGGGCCGTCTCCGCCTCGTCGAGGGCTCTCGCCGTCCAGTTCCGCCCGTCGATGGAGCGCCCGTCCCCGCCGAGGCCGAACTCGCCCGAGACCTCGAAGAACTGCCCCGCCCGCAACTGCCCGCAGGTGGCGAACATGGGCGCGTTGTTCCACACCCGCAGCACGAGGCTTTCCTCGGCGTCGGCGAAGGCCAGCTCGTAGAAGGGATTGCCCGTCTTCGTCGTCTTTTCGAGGCGACGCTCAAGCTGGGCATGGAAGCGGAACGGTCGGAAGACCTCGCCCGACTGCTGCTTCAATTCACGGATCGAGACCGATTCCATCGCCCCGAGATTAGTCTAGACCCGGCGACGCGCCAGCAAAACCTCGCGGCATCCCGGCGGGTTTTCCGCCCTCGGCTTGCCATCCCGGTGGCGAAATGCGATCCTCGGCCCATGCCCGACGGTCCAGCCTTCGACGCCGCCCTCCTCGCCGGGGGGCAATCCCGCCGCCTCGGGCGGGACAAGGCCTTTCTGGACTGGCGCGGCCTGCCCCTTTACGTCCTCCAGCTCCGCAAACTCGCCTCCCTCGCGCCGGATCGGCTCTGGCTCTCGACGCGGAGCGAGCAGCCTTTTCCCGAGGTGCTGGAGGGCGTGACCCGTCTCGCCGACGACCCGCCCGGCCTCGGTCCCCTCGGCGGCTTGCGCTCCATCCTCGCCGCGAGCCGAGCGGAGCGGGTCCTCGTCCTCGCCGTCGATCTGCCGCGAATGGAAACGGCCTTCCTCGCCTCGCTGCTGGCGGAGGAGGGCGGGGCCGCACCGCGTTCCGATCGCGGCTGGGAGCCTCTCGTGGCGGTCTATCCGCGCGAGTCCATGCTCGCCCTCGTCGAGGAAGCCATCGCCGCCGACCATCTGCGGCTCCAGCACCTCCTCGACGAGGCGGCGGCGCGGGGCCTCGTCCGGCCTGTGCCTGTCGGCGCGGAGAACGCCGATCTCTTCGCCAATCTCAACACCTCCGAAGACCTCGCCGCGCTCGAACAGGGCGCCCATGACGAAGCCCTCGCCCTCGACCGCTACCGTGTCGAAAGAGGGTTTGTCCGGACGCTAGACCGTGTCGCCTCCGAGGAGCCTCTCGAACTCCGCGTGAACGGGACCAGCGTCGCGGTCACCATGCGCACCCCCGGCCACGACGAGGAACTCGCTGCGGGATTTCTCCTCACCGAAGGCCTCATCTCCTCCTCCGACGACATCGCCGAGATCGTCCGCTGCCCCGAGGTCGATCCCGACCGGGCCGGCAATGTCCTCGACGTGCGTCTTCGGCGCGAAACCGACCTCGCCCGGCTCACCCGGCATGTCTTCACCAGTTCGAGCTGCGGCGTCTGCGGCAAGGCGACCCTCGACGCGGTCTTCGGTCAGTTCCCTCCCTTGGCTTCGCGGGCCATGCCGCCTTCGCCGGACTTCCTCCTCGGCCTGCCCGCGAAACTACGGGCCGTGCAGGAGACCTTCGACCGCACCGGCGGACTCCACGCCTCGGCTCTGTTCGACGCGGCGGGCCATCTCCTCCACCTGCGCGAGGACGTGGGCCGCCACAACGCCCTCGACAAGGTGATCGGCCACGCCTTCCTCCGGGGGATGCCCCTCGACGAAACCGTGCTGCTGGTGAGCGGGCGGATCTCCTTCGAGCTGATGCAAAAGGCCCTCGCCGCCCGCATCCCCGTCGTCGCCGGGATCTCCGCCCCCAGCAGCCTCGCCGTGAAGCTGGCGCGGGAGAGCGGGCAGGTGCTGGTGGGCTTTCTGCGGGAAAGGGGCTTCAACCTCTACGCGGGCACGGGGGAGGATGTGGCGGGGTTCTGCTAATTTCCTGCTAATTCAGGCAAAATTAGCAGGAAAATCTTTCCAGCGGGGAACTTACCTGCTAATTTGGGCTGAATTAGCAGAAGATTGGCTCCAATGAGAATTCCCCAAACACCTCCGTCCTTGGAAGACTTCTTTCGGAGTCCGAGGCGGATGTTCCCAGCGATGGAAAAGGCGGAGGTGGAGGCAGCCCGACGCGACCGCTACCTGCATTGGGACGAATTGCGGCACCGCCAGCCTCCCGAGGGACTCACGGTGGAGGACTGGTGGTTCGGCCTGAAGATGCGCCGTCTGGCGCAGCGCCAGTCCGTCCCTCTGCGAGACCGGCAGGGGAAGGCCTTCTCCTTCTGGCTGACGCCGAGGATGTTCGAACACCTCCACGACATCGACCTCCGCTGCGGCGGATCGGTCGAGGGACCCGAGCCGGTGACGAATCCGGACACCCGGGACCGCTACTACGTCTCCTCGCTCGTCGAGGAGGCCATCACCTCAAGCCAGCTCGAAGGGGCCGCCGTGACCCGATCTGTCGCGAAGGAGATGCTGCGAAGCGGACGCCGACCGACCGATGCGGGCGAACGGATGATCCTCAACAATTTCCTCACCATGCGGCAGCTCTCGGAATGGAAAGACGAGGCCCTCACCCCCGAGCGGATTCTGGAGATGCACCGGATGATCACCCGCGAAACCCTGGGAGACCCGTCCGAGGAGGGCCGTCTCCGCCGTTCCGACGAAGCCATCCGTGTCGAGGATGCCCAAACGGGCGAAGTCGTCCATTTCCCTCCTCCGGCAAACGAGCTGTCCGGGCGTCTCCAGGCGATGTGCGACTTCGCCAACGACACGAAGATGGAAGGATACCTCCACCCGGTCATCCGTTCCATCCTCCTGCATTTCTGGCTGGCCTACGATCATCCCTTTGTCGATGGAAACGGACGGACGGCGAGGGCGATCTTCTACTGGTCCATGCTGCGCCACAAATTCTGGCTCTTCGAGTTCATCTCCATCTCCCAGACCATCCTCGAAGCCCCGACGAAGTATTACCGGGCCTTCCTCCACACCGAGACCGACGACAACGACCTGAACTACTTCATCCTGCACCAGCTCGAAGTCATCCATCGCGCGATCGACCATCTCCACCGCTACATCGGGAGGAAATCCGGCGAGCTCGTCGAGATGCAGGCGATCCTCCGCTATCGCGGCGGCTTCAACCATCGCCAAGTCGCCCTGCTGCGGCACGCCCTGAAACACCCCTCCGTCTCCTTCACGGCGGCCAGCCACCAGAACAGCCACCAAGTCGTCAGGCAGACCGCCCGGAACGATCTCGACGAACTTTCCAGCTTAGGGCTTCTGTCCAAGGCCAAGGTCGGAAAGGCCTTCCGGTATCGGCCTGTGGCCGACCTCTCCGAGAAGTTGAAGCAGATCGCGGCGGGAGCGGGTTGATTCTGTGAAATCCGGACGCGGGCATCACTCTGCTTGGGTAGACGCCATGTTTTCGGATTCCGGCTCTCCCTCCGGGGATGTGGACGGTGGAGGAAAGGAATCCGCCGACCGGGCAGATCCCCGCTATGGCTCCAGCACTTTCCTGAGAAGCGTGGCCCAGTTGAGACCGAAGACTTTTTTCAGCTCGTCTTCGGTGTAGCCGCGGCGGTGCAGCTCGGTGGCCACGGTCTTCCAATGGCCGATATCGGACAGTTCCGGGCTGGTGCGGTGCGGGGACAGCCGATCCCAACCGCGCAGGGGGGAATCCGTGGCGACCGCGATCTGGTCCACGCCGATGAGCTTCCTCATATGGTCCAGATGGTCGCAGAACTCGTCGATCCCGCGCTCCTTGGTCTTCGGGTTCTCGATGATCCATCCCACGGCCGTGACTCCGACGATGCCGCCCGTGGCGGCGATGGCCTTGATCGCCCGGTCGGATTTGTTCCGGTCGCGGTCGGTCAGCGATCTCGCGCCGGCATGGGTGCAGACCACGGGGGCTTTCGACAGGCGGCACGCGTCCAACGTCGTCTGCTCGTTGCAGTGCGAGATGTCCACGAGCATGCCGAGGCGGTTGAGTTCGGCGATGACGCGTTCCCCGAAGGGAGTCACGCCGCCTTCCTGGTCATTGCCATAGCCGATCACGTCCTCCGGGGCCTGGTCGGTCTGCTGTGCGCCGTAGGCGAGCTGAAAAACCCGCAAACCGCGCTCGTACAGATCGCCGAGCTTTTTCACGTCTCCGCCGAGCGGATACGGCATCTGCACATACATCAGCACGCCGAACTCGCCCGACGTGCGGATGTCGCGCACATCGCCGAAGGTGCGGATGAGGCGGGCGTTCCTGTAGACGCCCTTGGCTAGCCGATCCGCCTGGAGTTCGAAGCTCGGCTGCGTCCTGTAGCTCATGATGATCATGTTGCATCCGGTCTCCTGCTTCAGAGGCTTGAAATCCCAAGGGCCTTCTCGGGAAGGGTAGGGAAAGGCGTCCCCGGCAGGACCGTCGTAGTAGGTACCCAGACCATCGACGATGAAGTTGTCCGCAAAGAACCGCTCCACGTCGAACCTTTTCTGGGCGCGGATCTCCCCGGCCAGCAGCAACGGCAGGAGCAGGGCGAAGCGGCGGAGGGTCATGGGCAGCATGACGCCATGGTATGGAAAACGCGGGACGAAGGTCAAGCCTTCCGGACTGGCTGCCCGGTTTTCCATTTCAACCCTTTCGCCAACCCTCACGAAAGCTCCGTCCCGGCATTGCGCGCCAGCGCCCGCTTGGCGAAGCGGCCCACGACGAAGGTGGAGACGACGGCCGCGGCCATCGCCGCCATGGTCGCCACGCGCAGCCATGTCCCCGCCTCCGCCTCGCTCTGCTCCGCCGCGAAGTCGGTGAGAGTGCCGAGAGCGACGAGGAGCAGGGTGCCAGGCAGCATGCCGAGGAAGGACCCGGCCACAAACTGGGGCCATGCGACCTGGGTGAGCCCGAAGGCGTAGTTGAGCAACGAATACGGAAAGACCGGCGTCAGGCGCGTCAGGGCGACGATGCGCCAGCCATCGCGTCCCACGGCCCGGTCGAGGGCGAGGAAGCGGGGATGGTGGCGGGCGCGACGCTCCACCATCGCGCGGACGAAATGGCGTCCCGAGAGAAAGGCGAGGTTCGCTCCGAGGTTGATGGAGAAGAGCGCGAGGACGACCCCCCAGCCGAATCCGAAAAGAAACCCCGCCGCGACGGTGAGCACGGTCCTCGGAACGAGCAGCAGGGTGCAGATCACGTAGAGCGCGACGAAGGCCGCCGGAGCCCACCAGCCCAGCGATTCGATCCAGAGCGTGGCCCGCTCCAGCGCGGCCCGGACGGGAAGGTTGCGGAGGGCGAGCAGCAATCCGGCAAGCAGGAGGCAGAGGACAGTCCACTCCAGCATGGAAGCCGTCGCGAGCCTGCCTTTCCTTCCTCCGTCCATGGGACTCCCTTGCCAGCACTCAAGGCGTGCCGCTGCCGCCCTCCATGCCGGACATCATTCCCGCGACGATGGCCACGACGTAGAACGCGATCGCGGCCAGCGAAATGACGAGGCCGATGTAGCCGACGATGAGCCCGGCGAGGGCGAGCCCCCCGTTGCTGGAGGGGAGGCTTTCCCCTTTCGCGCGGTGCCGGGCGATGTGGCCGCAGACGACCCCGGGAAGCGAGAGGATGGGGCCGCCGCAGCCGAAGATGCCGAGGCACCCCAGCACGAGGGAGACCACCGCGAGGGCGTCGAGGGGCGCCCGCTGCCCGGCGAAGGGGGTGTTGGGCACATGGACGGCTTGGCGGCGCTGCGAGCCAGTCAGGCTTGGGGGCGCTTGGTTGGAAAACCAGTCGGCGCACACCTCGCCAGCTGGCTTCCAACGGTCCATCGTCTCGTTCCAGACGAGGGTTTCGCGCGTCACCGTTCCCGTAGCGACGAGACCGGACAGGTCCGCGGAGGACACGGCGTGCTGGTTTCCGAAGGCGTCGGCGTAATACCATTCCATCGCTGGCGACGATAGAATGGAAAGACGCCGGGATCGAGCGTTTTCCTCAGGCGAAGCCGCAATAGCGACGGTAGGCGGCGAGCCGCTCCTCGAAGCGTTCGGGCGTGAGGCTTTCGAGGGCGTGCGTGCTGAAGCTCTCGCAGGTGAAGCTGGCGAGGATGGTGCCGCGGGCGACCGCGCCGGTGAGGTCGACGAAGTCGTAGGAGCCCTGTCCGAGGCTCGCGAGGTAGCCGGCGAAGCCGCCGATGAAGCTGTCCCCCGCCCCGGTCGGGTCGAAGACCTCGCTCAAGGGATAGGCGGGGCAGGCGAAGAAGTCGCTTTCCCCGAAGAGCATCGCGCCGTGCTCGCCTTTCTTGACGATCACGTATTTCGGCCCCATCTCGCGGAGGCGATGGCCGGCGGTGACGGCGTTCGAGGTGTCCATCATCAGCTTCGCCTCGCTGTCGTTGAGGACGAGGAGGTCGACGCGCCCGAGGAGCTGCTCCAGCTCCGGCCGCGAGATCTGGATCCAGAGGTCCATCGTGTCGGCGATGGTGAAGCCCGGCCCGCCGCCGAGCTGGTCGACGACGCTGTGCTGGTTCAGCGGGTGGGCGTTGGCGAGGAGGTTCACCGTCGTCGCCGCCTTCTGCGACTCGGCCACGGCGGGCCGCCAGGATTCGAGCACGTTCAGCGCGACCTCGAGGGTCTCGCGGTTGTTCATGTCCTCCATGTATTCGCCCGACCAGCGGAAGGTCTCCCCCTCGGAGAACTCGACGCCTTCGAGGTTGATGTTGCGCGCCTTGAAGAGGTCGAGATGCTCGGCGGGGAAGTCGCGCCCGACCACCCCGACCATGCCCACCGGGGAGAAGTAGCTCGCGGCGATCGCGGCGTAGGAGGCGGAGCCGCCGAGGAGGTTCTCCTGCGAGGCTTTCTGGGTTTTGACGTGGTCGAGGGCGATGGAACCGGAGACGAGGACGCTCATTTTCGGGAGTAAAAGGTAGAAAGTGAAAGGTAAAAGGTCAGGATCAGGGGAGGAGAGTCCTCGCGGACCGGACATAAGCAGCGATGTCGGGCGCTTGCAAGATGCCAGAGACGATGACGGCGCGTTTTGCCCCGGCGGCGACGAGGTCGGGGAGGTTCTCCTTCTTGATGCCGCCGATGCAGAAGATGGGCAGGTCGGGATGGCGCTCGTGGACTTCGCGGATCTCGGCCGTGCCGATGGGCACGTAGTCCGGTTTCGTCGGGGTGGCGAAAAGCGGGCCGAATCCGATGCAGTCGGTCCGCGGATCGGCCGCGGCGGCGGCGGCCTGGGCGAGGCTGTGGGTGGATCGTCCCACGAGCAGGTCCGGGCCGATGAGGGCGCGGACTTCGTCCATGGAGGCGTCGTCCTGCCCGACGTGGACTCCGTCGGCTCCGATAGCGACAGCGATGGCGGCGTGGTCGTTGACGAAGAAGGGCACGCCCGCCTCGCGGCAGATCGGCAGCAGGGCCTCGGCCCAGCGTTCGATCTCGTCGGGCGCGTGGCCCTTGGCGCGGAGCTGGATCACGTCGATGCCGCCCTCGACCATCTCGGCGGTCACGCGGATGAGCGAGGAAGGCGCGGCGTAGCCGAGATCGACGATGCCGTAGAGCTTGGCGTGGAGGAGGGTGGTGCGGGGCATGGGGGGTCTTAGAAGACGTTGCAAGCTTGTCGACGATACCACGAACAAGCCTCTCCGGTGGCCACAGCGAACTCGCTGCGGGGAATCTCGGATGACCGATGCCTTTCGGCTTCGTCGCGCCAAAGCACGCGAATCATGGAGCCAGGGCAGACGATAAAGCTCTTTGGAGCCGAGTCGAACATCTCGCCCCAGTTGGTCAGGAAATGGAAACGCCCATACTGGCACCAGTCGGATCGCATCTCCTCCACACTCCGTCCGTCATCGCGATACAGCCTTGTGTCCAGAAGTTCGTACAGATCGGAATCCGAAAGCTCCTCGAATTCCTCATCCCAAAGGTGGTTCGTATGCTCGGTGAGCTGGGCAAGCTCCTCGAAGGCATGGTCAAGCATGCAGTAGGGCTCGGCGATGTCGCCAAAGGCCGCAGACCCGATATGGAGACACATCCTCCCCCAAACACCGGAAAGCGTGGAATACTCATGATACGCCTCGATAGCGTAGACGCTGGGATTTCCGAACATCATGTTTCGCAGGAGCCTATAGGCGGACCTAACAGGGTCGAACGCGGGAGTCAACCGGGTTTGGTCTTCCTCCTACTCGTCCTCATCCTCCTACTCCTACTCGAATCCGGGGAGTAGGAGGACGAGTAGGAGGAAGAATGAGTTCACTCCACCCGATAAAGATGCGTCTTCGTCCGCAGGATCAACGCTTTCCCGCTGACCGCTGGCGAGGCCATGAAACCCGCGTCGAAACGGTTTTCGGCGAGCCGCTCGAAATCGGGGGCGGCCCTCACCACGGTGCAGAGGCCATCCTCGTCGAAGCAGTAGACACGATCCTTCGTTGCGAGCAAGGAGGCGGAATACTCGCCTCCGGCTCGCTCGGCCCATTTTCTTGCTCCGGTCCTCGCATCGACGCAACTGAGGACGCCGTCGTTGGCCATGATGATGAGGCCGTTCACGACCACGGGCGAGGAGCGTTTCGGGGTGCGCTGGAAGAAGCTCCAAGCGACATGGCTGCCCCCGACGTCGCCCTTCATCCCCGGCTCAAGACGGATCGCCCAGACCTCGGCTTTGCCGAGGCCGGTGTTGGTGTAGACCAAACCCGTCTCCTCGCTGTAGACGCTGCGCGAGGAGGGCGAATGGGTCTCGTAGGGCACCTGCCAGATTTCCTCCCCGGTCTCGACGTCGTAGGCCCAGCAGGCTTTGGAACTGTTGAGGATCATCTGCACGGTGTCGCCGACGGGGACGAAAATGGGCGTGCTGTAGGCCTTGCGGAAGTCGCCGCTGTTCGCGGGGACGCCGTCCTTTTCGTCCTTGTAGTCGGTGGAGCGGTCGCGCCGCCACAGGGTCTTTCCGGTGCCCTTGTCGAGGGCCGCGCTGTATTGCTGGTCGGCTCCTTCGTGGGTGACGATGAGCTTGTCCCCCCACATCGCGAGGGAGGAGGCGGAGCCCCGCCAGTGACTGCAAGTGAGGTCGCGGCGCTGCCACAGGATCTCGAAGGTCGCCGTGTCGAGGCAGAAGGTGCCGTAGCTGCCGAAACTCAGCCAGACCCGCCCCGGTTCGATCACGCCGCTGGGCGAGGCGTAGGTGTTGAGGTTGTTGGCGAGGGGCTCGGGGTTGTCGACGGTGACGACGACGCGGTCGAGGAGGATCTCGCCGCTGTTCTCGTCGAGGCAGAGGATGGACATCTCGTGCCCTTTCTCCGTCGCGGTGGTGATCCAGATTTTGCCTTCCGAGACGAGGGGGGTGGACCAGCCGAGCCCGTGGATCTCCGTCTTCCACTTCACCCTCTCGCCCTCGCTCCATTTCAGTGGCAGGTCGGCGTCGACGAGGCCGTCGCGGGTCGGGCCTCGGAACTCGGGCCATTCCGCCTGCGCCTCCGGTCGGGCGGAGGCGAGGGCCAAGATCGCGACGCCGCCGAGGTGGAGGGGGAATCTCATCGTGGCAAGTTGGCGAAGGAGGGGATTCCGGTCAATGGACGCAACCAAGGGCCGCGACCTTCCGGAATCCGATCCCTCCCTTTCCCGCCTCTTACTGCGGCGCGGCCGCCACGGCGACTTCGCCCGTATCGAGCGGACGCGGTGCCGCGGTGATCCGTCCGCTGCCGCTGAGGCCGAAGCGCTGCGGCTCGTACATCGCCTCGATCTTCGCGGGCGGGGCGGTGACTTCGCCGGGGGCGACGACGCGGGCGAGGTATTGCAGGCTGTAGTCCCCGGCTCCGTAGACGTAATCGGCGAAGAAGAGGACGCGGTCCTTGCGCAGTTCGCGATGGCTCGTCCAGAGGGTGCGGGCGGCCCGGGCCGCGTTGACTCTCTGGGTCTCGCTGGTCTTGAACTCGGGATTGACCGCCTCGAAAATCGCGGGCAGGGCGTCGTCGATGGCGAGGTAGGCCTCGCGCTCGTTGGGGAGGTTGAGGTCGAGGGTCACGAGGACGAGGTCGCCGACCTTGAGGTTCTCGGCGGGGGCGATGCTGCCGTCGAGCTCGACCTTCTCGTAGCGGCGCTGGATGGCGAAGCCACGGTTCTCCGCGTCGAGGGGGGCGAGGGCGGGCCGGGTCGCGAGGGAGACGTTCGCGAAGACAGGGCCTTTGCCTCCGGTCTGGATGGAGAGCTTGCGGTCTTCGCCTTTGCCGGTGAAGTCGAAGGCGACCTCGCCGCTGCCGGGCTCGGCGGGCAGGGAGACGGTCTTCGTCCCGCCGGCGAAGGCGAGCTCGATCTCGTTCGCGGCGAGGCTGCGGGCGGAGGCTTCGCCGTAGGCGGCGAGGGCGATGAGAGGCCAAGCGTTCGAGTAGGTGCTGCCCCAGCCGTTGCGGGCCTCGCGCAGTTTCATGAGATCGTCGACGAGCTGGTCCGCGGCCGGGCTGGAGGGGTTGTGCCGCACCTGGGCGAGGAGGCGGGTCGCGGCGAGGTAGGGTTGGCGATACCAGGAAACCTCGGCCACAGGCACCTTCGCGTCGGGCTTGAGCAGGGTCTCGATGCGTTGGGGCTGGCCGCCGCCGCTCTCGATGAGGGCGAGGGCGAGGAGGGCGCGTCCCTCGGCGGAGAGGGTCTGGCGCTTCTCGAAGAGCGTTTCGTGGTAGGCGGGCTCGGCGGCCCCGGCGAGGGCGAGGGCGTAGGCGGCGAGACTGCGCTGCGAGAGCGCGTAGGGATCGTTCAACTCGGCGGTGCCGCGAAGCTGGAGGGAGAGGTAGTCCCAGAGAGCTTGGGCCTGCTCCTGCGGCACCTCGATGCCCTGCTGCTGAGCGAGGGCCACGGCGACTCCTGCGTAGGCGCTGCCCCAGAGGAGGGACTCGCTCCCGCCGGGCCAGTAGGCGAGGCCGCCGTCCCCGGTCTGCATGGAGAAAATGCGGGTGATGCCCCTGCCGACGATGGCGGCGACCTCGGCCTCGGATTTCGCCAGATCGGGCAGGACCTTGCGAAGCTGCTGGGTGCTGAGCCAGGGGATGAGGGAGGAGGTGGTCTGCTCGACGCAGCCGTAGGGATACTTCAGCAGATACTCCAATCCGTCGGCGGCCTCGATGAGGCGCGAGTTGGACAGCGTCACCTTCAGGCTGCCGTCGCCGTCGAGGAGGCGCGGATCGACCTTGGCGAGGGCGTCGGCGAGGTCGGCCCCGTCGCGCAGGGCGAAGGTGTGCGTCTCGCGCAGGAGCGGGAGCGGGTAGCCGACGGCGGTCGTCGACTCGGTCGCGTCGCGCAGTTTCTCGTCGGTGAGGGAGCGGACCTTCCAGTTCCATTTCGCCTCTCCGGTGGCGACGAGGCCGATGGGGAAGGAGACGGTCTCGGTGGCCCCGGCGGGGAGGTTCAGTTTCACGACCTTCTCGCCCGCGCCGGGGGCGGGGGCCAAGCTGGTGTTGATCGTCTCGCCGATGCGGCCGAGGAAGACGGCGTGCTCGTCGAGCGTCACGGTGACCTCGACCTCCTGGGCGGAGGCGGTGTTGTTGTGCAGCACGGCGGCGACGTCGATCTGGTCGGTGAGATTGGTGAAGCCGGGCAGGGCGGGTTCGATGATGAGGGGCTTGTTGATCACGACCGGGGCCGAGCCGCTACCGAAACGGTCGCCCTCGGCGACGACGGCCATGACGCGGAAGGTGGTCAGGTTGTCGGGGGCGATCGCCTTGGCACGGACGACGCCGTCCGCATCGGTGACGAGCGCGGCCTCCCAGAAGGCGAGGGCTTTGAAGTCCTTGCGGATGCGGTCGGGATCGACCCCGAAGCCGCCGTTCCCGCCGCCGATGACGTAGCCTTTGTTCTCGAACTCCTGCTCGTGCGGGTTCTCGGGGAGGAGGGCGCCGAGGCTCTGCCCGGTCCACACGGCGAGGGGGAAGGGCGCGTGGAAGGTCTCGACGGGATTGGGCGGTTGGTATCCGGTGAGGGAGAGGACGCCTTCGTCCACGGCGTAGAAGGTCACTTCGGCCCCGGCGACGGGCTTGCCCTCGTGGTCGCGGACGGTGGCGGTGAATTCGATCTCCTCGCCGGGCTGGTAGGATTCGGCCTCCCCGGCGGAGACCTCGGCGGCGAGCCGCGCGGCGGGGTCCTCCACCTTGATCTGGGTGTAGCCGAGGCGGTGGTCCGCGGCGCGGTGGACGTGCGGGCTGTCGTCGGAGCCGCGGATGATGAGGAGCGAGGCAAAGAGGTTCGGCGCGGCGTCCTGGCCGACAGGCACCTCGATGACGGTTTCGTATTGGTCGATCACGAGCGAGCGCGTCTCGCGCACCCCGCCGCGCTCGACGGTGAAGAGGGCGTTGCCGAAGACGGGGCTGCGGGCGAGGAGCTTCGCGGTGTCGCCGGCCCGGTAGCTCTCCTTGTCGGGGATGAGGTCGATGCGGATGACGTCATGCCAGGACCAGGAGGGCTCCTCCGCGCCGATGATGGTGAAGCCGACCTTCGTCAAGACCTCGCGGCCCTTCTCGTCGCGGGCGGTGAGGGTGATGCGGTAGTCCCCGGCCTCGGCGAAGGCGAGGACGTGCGGCGCGGCGCGGACGAGCCCGGTGGCGGGATCGACCTCGGTCTTCAGCGCAATGCGCTCGTCGGAAACGGTGCGGAGGCGGAGGTCGTTGCGGTGGGTCATCCTGCCGTTGGCCCCGAGCACTTTCACCGTGGTCCATTCCTCCTTCTCGACGAGGACGGAGGTCTCGACCGAGGCGGTGTGGGCCTCGCCCCGGGTCGTCACGGCGGCGAGGGCGAAGGTGGCCTTGTCCCCGGCGCGATGGACGCCGTCGGGACGGCCGAGGCCGAGGTAGAAGTCGGAACTGTGGACGGTGAACCGCTTCGAGCCGGAGAGGGTCTGCTGGTTGGCGTCGGTGACGGAGGCGGTGAGGCGGACGCGGCGGGGGCCGGGATGGGTGCCCTGATCGGGCAGGGAGAAGGCCACGGTCACCTCGCCTTTGGAGCTGAGCGCGGCGGTGCCCTCGGTGCTGAAGGTCTCCTCATCCGAGGTGAGGTTGCCGAACTCGAACTCGTCGAAGCCGCGAGGGCGTGGGAAGTCGCTCTCCGCATAGACATACCAGTTCAGCTCGGCCTTGGAGAGCGGCTTGCCCATGAAGTAGCGGGCGCTGACCGGGATGCTGAGCTCGGCCCCCTGGGTGTATTCCTCCCCGGCGGCGACGGTGACCTCGAAGGTGTTGACGCGGTAGTCCTCGACCTGGAAGGCATGTCTGGCGATGAGGCGCCAGTCGGGGTCCGCCTCCTCGCCTTCGGCGGGGGCGGGGTTGAAATCGATCTCGATGGAGTGCCAGCCCATCCCCTCGGCGGGGAGGGTGAAGGCGTCGTCGAAACTGCCGATTTTGCCGAAGGCGATTTCGCGCTCGAAGATCTGGCGGTGGCGGGCGTCGAAGACGCGGAGGCGCGCCCCGCCCTCGCCGGGACCGGTCAGTCTGTCGGCGTCGATGAAGCGAGAGATGGCCTTGACCTTCACCTCGTCGCCGGGGCGGTAGACGTCGCGGTCGGTGAAGACGAGGGTGCGGCGCTCGCCGGGGAGGACGTCCTCCCAGCGCTGGTCGATGCCGAAGCTCCACAAGCCCATGTTTTCGAGGTCCTCGTGGAACTGGATGACGTGGCGGTCGCCCCCGAGAGTCGCGTCGAGGAAGAGGCGCGTCTCGTTGTCGCTGTAGAGGTCCCGTCCGATGCGGGCGACCCCGGCGGCGTCGGTCTTGGTCTCGGCGAGGGCGGCGGCGTTCTCGTCGCGGAGGGCGAGGCCGAGCCCGGCGAGGGGCGCGCCGGATTTCAGGGAGAAGGCGTAGAGGGTGGTGCCGTCCTCGCCCTGCTTCCAGGCGAGGCCGATGTCGGTGAGTTGGACGAGCGACTGCGCCCCGACGGCGAGCTTCTCGCGCGTCGAGGACTTGCCCTCGCTGCAGAGGTAGAAGGCCCCGGTGGCCGCTCCTTCGGTCAGTTCGTTCCAGTCGAGGGAGAAGGTTTCGCTCTTGTCGATGCCCGCCGTGGAGTCGCGGAACTGGTCATGGACCGTGCGCCCCGGCACGGACTCGAAGGTGATGGACTGCTCCTCGCCCCAGCCCTCGTATTTGTCCTGGTAGTCGCGCAGGGCGAGGATGAGGTCCTTGCCCTCCATCTTCTTCACCCGCGTGCGCACCCCGGTGAGGTTGCCGGTCTTCACGTCGAACTTGCGGTGGCCCGTGGCGTTCTGCGTCGTGGCGAAGGTGGGGTAGGTGATGAAGCCGGGACTCGGCGTGAACGAGACTTTTTTCGTCATGACCTGCTCAAGCTGGGTCGTGTCGTTGGCGACGAGGCCGTCGCGGACGGTGATCTCGTAATCGACACCGTAGTCGAACTCGCCCGTGAGATAGAGGCCGCCGGAGCGGGACTCGATCTTGAGCCCGGCGGGCGCGGGCTTCACGGAGAGGTATTCGGCGAGGCGCTCGCCCTCGAACCCGGGAGCCAAGGCCCCTTTGTTGTGGCGGATGGCGATTTCGCGGGCTTCGTCGTATTCGCCCGCCGCGATGATCTCGTGGATCTCGAAGGGATCGAGGTCACCAAGGTAGTCGAGGGTGCTTTCGACGACCGCGTGGACGCCGTCGGAGGAGGCGAGCCCGGCGGTGGCGTTGAGGAACCAAGTGCCTCCGATCGGCAGGGGCGAGGCGGGGCGGATGAGGACGAACTGCTCCAACGGCAGGTCGGCCGGCGGATTGTCGAGGAAAGCACCGATCTCGTCCAGAGTCGGGCGCGAGGCGGAGACCGCAGCGAAGCGCTCGTTCGGCTGGTCGTAGAGACGCACCCCGCCCTCGACCGCGTCGGGAGCGACGGGGGCGCTGAAGCGCAGCAGCACGGGGGAGTCGGGCTTCAGCGGATTCGACGAGCTGAAGTTGTAGGGATGGCGCTCGAAGGTCAGAGCGGACTTGCCGGAGGGAGCGGCGTCCTGGGCGACGAGCGCGGTCAGGAAGCACGGGAGGATCGCGAGGAGGAGTCCGCGGAGGGACGGGAGCAGACGAGGAGGGTTCATGGATATGGGTCGGGAAAGGCGGTCGAACGCGAAGACGCAAGGAAGACGGACGAACGATACGTCCGGTTCATGCAAAGATCTTTCACGTTCCTTTTCGGATAACGTCCGGCGGGTGGCGGGGCTTAGGATCGGATTGCTGGGAATCTCGAAAATCCACAGGATGGAAGATCGAAAACGACGGGAGGGGTGGAAGGAGGCGGAGCCGTCCGCCATATGAAGCTTGCCAAACCCGCCCGCTCCCTCTAGCTTGCCAGCAGTGCTAGGAGAACTGGCACCGGGGTCCTGAAAAGCCCCTGCATAAAGCGGTAAATGGCGTTCACCGATAAGCAACGCCGCCAACTCGACCAATGGTCGGGGGTGGCGGTGGTGCATGTCCAGGCCACGGCTCCGCTGTGGCTAAAGACCACAGCGGCTGACTTTGTGCAGTTTTTCAGCACCCCCTGCCACCTGTCGTTTTGGGGGTGATTCCCGAGGGAGATGGTTTTCCTGAAAACCGTTGTACCAACCCTTCCTCAATTCGAATGTCCGCCATGAAGACACTGTCCGTCCTGATCGCCATTTCGACCCTTGCCGCCTCATTGGGAACCGCAAAGGCGGAAGTGCCGCCCAAGCTCGAGGAACTGAACGCGAAATACGCCGCCGCCGTTGAGAACGCCACGGAACCCTTGAAGCAGACCTATCTGGGCGAACTGAAGAAGCTGCTCGATGAATACACGAAGCAGGGGAACTTGGAGGCCGCCTTGGAAGTCAAAACAATCCTCGACGAGATTTCCCCCGAACCCGAAGCGGCAGACGCCACCGATGAGTTGCCCGCTGCGGCTGGAAAAACAACCAGGTCCAGAAGGTTGTACAAGGGTAAGCGTCCGACCCAGACCATCTACTGCCTTCCATAATCTGGGAGACAGTT